>OGDU01000767.1_pt1 | contig 29710 bp, 27 predicted proteins | sample 1570371 | NCBI WGS metagenome assembly OGDU01 (sample SAMEA2581977, study PRJEB24529) | metagenome | biome: Human gut stool | place: China | collected 2011
TTGCTATAACCCTGTATCGGCTGCGCCGATAGCGGACAGCCGCAAGGGCTGTCCCTACGGTCGGTAAAATCAGAGATTCCGTGCCGCTATCGCGGCAGCGGTGCGTCGAGGTCGCCGCACCCTACAAGATGCACGACAATAAATCACCGCAGATTTCGCAGATGGATAATATCCGCCCCTACTGCACAACTTTGGGCGAAGCGAAATAACCCCTCAGTCCTGGCTTCGCCAATCCAGCTCCCCTGCAAGGGATCCAAAATAGATTCTTCGACAAACAACGCGCTTCTACGCACATTTCGGCGTCCCGTATCATCTGCAATTCTGCGTGGCAGAACAGCATAAACCCCGACTACAAATCATAGTCGGGGTTTGTTATTTGATTTATGCCGAATATGCCTCTTATTTCGGCAGGTTGGCGAACAGCTTTACATTGTCGAATGTGTATGTATACTTGCCGTCCTCAATGCCATGGATTATCTCGCAGACCTTGTCGTTATACGGAGTCGGCACACCGTACTTTCTGCCGTAGGCGCAGACAACGCCGTTTATCGCATCAACTTCGCACTTCTTGCCCTTTTCAAGATCCTGGAGCATGCTCGCCTTGAGGAGCCTGTGCTTCTTGATGCAGATCGGGATGAGCGCAAAGGATATCTTCTTCTTTATGCCGTTGCCCTTGTAGTCGAGAAGCTTGACGATATCCTTGCCCTGAACCGGCTCGATTTTTATTCCCGCCGCCGCGGCAACATCGATGCACTCTTTTATAAGATTCTGGCAGCAGACACGGGAGGTCTTGTTCTCTGCGGCGTCGCCGAAAGTGCCGCCGATAACGGCGGACATGCCGCTGAACGCGGCGTTGATGAGCAGCTTCGACCAGCGGACGCCCATGAAGTTATCCTCAACCTCGACGGGGCACATCTTCTCAAGCAGCGCCTTCACCTGCATGAGCTTTTCGTCCTTTTGCCCGTTCATTCTGCCCAGACCGAAGCTCATGCTGTCGGGCTCGCTCGTAAGCTCGGAAACGCCCTTGCCGTGAAGCGTTGCGCCCCAAGCGACGGTGCAGCCCATCGTTCTGTCCTCGCCGACGACCTCGGAGACCGAGAGCTCCGGGAGTCCGTTCTGAAGCGTGCAGACGATGCAGTCATCGGTCATGTTCTTCTGAAGATTCTTCAGAACATTTACATTGTCGAGCTGCTTTGTCAGCAGGATTATCAGCTCGTATTTTTCGGTCATCTCATCGGGAGTCAGCGCGTGGACGGGCACGGTCATATTGACGGTGCCGATTATCTTTGCGCCGTCTCTGTTGAGAGCCTCGACGTGCTCGCGGTTGCGCGTGATAAGATCGACATCCACGCCCGCCTTTGCGAGATATGCGCCGAGCACGGTGCCGAGCGACCCTGCGCCGTAAATTGCGGTTTTCATAGAAATCCCCTCTTTGATAAAATTTTATCGATATGATTATATCACGCAGAGCGGCGATTTACAAGAAAACTTTTCGTTCCCTGCGGAGTATGTCCGCGAGAATTATTTTGATTTATCCCAATAGGGGTAATCGGTAAACACGAACTTTCCCTCCGCATTTTTCCCTGTCGGCAGCTTGACATAGATGATATCGTCAACCGAGCGTTTTCTTACGGCCATAACAACCGTGAAATTCCCGTTGCCGTCATCCTCGACGTGATGCATCCAGCTGTTATAGGAGGCTTCGCCGTCGTTTTTCTTATATGCTACATATATGTTGTCGTTATGCTCTATCAAATCCCTGTCGGCGACAGCTTGGCTCAGTATTTTATCTGTAAACTCCTCGGAAAAGACCTCTAAAAATTTTTTGCGGACCTCTTCCATCGTGGTCACATACCGGTATTGGGGGAACATTGGAATATACTTTCTGAATCTTATTGTCACGGGCTTCTCCCCGGCGGAATACTCGCCCGCAAAATTCAGAGTCAGCCAGAGGCTTCGCGCCTTATCCGCCAAATCCCGCGCGTCGGTCTCATGCAGAATAGACCCGTCCTCGGGATAAAGCTCATACCCGTTTATGCCATGCAGGCTTTCGATTATTGCTCGCTTGTCGCTCTCATAGGTCTCCCAAAGCGCCAGCGCGGCATCGGAAACTTTTTCCGAGTATGCGTTTATCCGATAATGGTCGCGCGCCGTAACAAACAGGGTGTTTTCGTCCGAAACAAGCCGCCCCACTTCCACTCTGCCCTTGTAGGAGTCCGAGGAATAGCCGTTGCCGGTATCGATTATAAAGAACGTGAGCTCATTGCCGTCCGTTTTATCGACGGAAAACGCCACCATGCCCTCCGAAAAACTGGCGCTGACTACGCCTACCCAACTTTTGGGCAGCGAAATCGCATAGCTCCCTTCGGAAAACTCGGTGCTTCTTATTTTATTCGAGGTTATCAGCCTGTTAATCCCGGTTCTTAATGTTTGGTAATTTTTCGGGAAGTTGTTGCTCCCGCTCGCCTCAATCTCCGTTCCGTCCGCCAAGACAGCAGAAAAGCTCATCGAGCTTCCGTCGAGAACATCGGGGGGATTTGCGCCTCGGAAGCCCGCCCATTCATCTATTCTGCAATTTCCGAACAGGGCGCACACCTCGCGGTAGAGATTCTCGTCCCCGTCAACCGAGCGGATGACGTCGCGGGATTCGACAAAGCAGGACAGCTCGTTATCCCAGTCGTTCGAGCTCATATAATACTCAAGATGTACTCCGTCCTCTGTTTTGCATCCCTCATACACGGCGTTCTGTGCCGAGCAGTTGTTCTCCGTCAGCTTAAAGCTTTTAAATTCCATAGGATCGCCTCCGTAGTCATTGTTCTGTTTCGATGAGCACGCGGGAAAAATCAGCAAGAGAATGCACACGAGTGCAAAAGAAATAAAGCGCTTTTTCATTTTCCTGTTACCTTTCCTTAATATGCCGCACTGCGCCAAAAGAGCAAGGGCTTCGGTTCTCTTATGTCCGTTATATTTTCTGTTCCGAACAAGTCACTCCTTTATAAGCTCATTTCTCAATATTAATTATATCACAACGCATTGATTTTTCAAGAAATAACCGAAAACTCGGGAGTTTGCCTCCAAAAAAAGCTGCCGGGCACAAAAAGCCCTTCAAAAATGCAAAAAACTCCCGAACAGCAATGCTGCCCGGGAGCTGATATTCGTCTTGTAAGCGGTAAAAATTCAGCGCTTCGAGAACTGGGGTGCACGGCGAGCGCCCTTGAGACCGTATTTCTTTCTTTCGGTCATTCTCGGGTCTCTGGTCAGGAAGCCTGCCTTCTTGAGTGCGGGGCGAAGCTCTGCATCATACTGAAGGAGCGCTCTGGAGATACCGTGACGGATAGCACCTGCCTGGCCGGTCACGCCACCGCCGTTGACGCGGCAGATGACATCGAGCTTTTCGCTGGTGCCTGTAAGAGCGAGAGGCTGGCGGACGATGAGCTTGAGGGTCTCAAGGCCGAAATAATTGTCAATCTCTCTGTCGTTGATGATGATCTTGCCGGTGCCGGCATAAAGACGGACTCTGGCGACTGATTTCTTTCTGCGGCCTGTGCCGTAGAAGTAAGGAACTGAATCGTACATTATTTATTGCCTCCCTTCATTAAAGAGCCCACTCTTCGGGCTTCTGTGCTTCGTGCTTGTGCTCAGCGCCTCTGTAAACGCGGAGTCTGGTCAGAGCGGTGCGGCCCAGAGTAGAATCGGGCAGCATACCCTTAACTGCAAGCTCGACAGCGAACTCGGGCTTTGTCTTCATGAGGGTGCTGTACTTGACCTCTTTCATGTTGCCGATATAGCCGGTGTGATGATAATACATCTTCTGGTTGAGCTTGTTGCCGGTGAGGACAGCCTTCTCAGCGTTGATGATGATTACATGATCGCCGCAGTCGGCGTGAGGAGCGAATGTGGGCTTATGCTTGCCGCGAAGAAGGACGGCAGCCTGAACTGCTACCTTGCCGAGAGGCTTATCGGCAGCATCGATGACATACCACTTACGGGTGATGTCGCCCGCTTTGGGCATATAAGTTGACATACTTGTTACCTCCGATTTCTTAATGCTACGATATATTACCACATCGCTCTATGCTTGTCAAGCACTTTTTCTTTAAATTTTAATTTATGTTTTGCTATCTCCGTTTTTCTCAAGTTTTCTCGTTTTTTCATACCATTTGCTCGCTTATGATTTACGAAAAAATTTTGCCGATAGCGCGATAAAATCGACAATCTACCGCTCAAATTGACTTTATCCCCGGCATAGTATATAATAAATGTATTATATAAGCTCACGGAGGCAGACATGAAAAAAGAAGAGATAAGGCGCATGAACGATCTCTATCACCTGTCGCAGGAGAGGGATCTGAGCGAAGAGGAATTCGCCGAATGGGAGGGTCTCAAGAAGCAGTATGTAGCCGATTTCAAGGCGAGCCTTACAGCTCAGCTCGACAATACATATGTAATAGACGACAAAGGCAACAAGCGCAAGCTCGAAAAGAAGTCGGGCGACAAGTAATCTGCGCGGACACAAAAACGAAAGAGTGATATTATGTTTTGCAGAAATTGCGGAAAACAGCTCGAAGACGGATTCAAGGTCTGCCCATATTGCGGCGAACCGGTGAGCCTCGCGGAGAGCGACGCCAGACGCGCGGCACAGGAGCAGACCGCCGCAGAAGATACTCAGCCCGTACATAATGATATTCCGAAAGAGCCGGCTCCCCTGCCTGCTCCCGCACCTGTTCAGCCGAAAGCGAACAAGAAGCCCGAGCAGGAAAGCGAAAGCACCGGCGGATGGAAAGTTCTCGGATTTTTCCTCGGCTTCTTCGGCCCCGCGCTGTGGTTTTTGCCGCTCGTCAGCCTCGTGCTCTATCTTATATGGAAGAGCGACAAACCGAAGGTCGCCAATGGCATCGGTCAGTTTACGCTGATAGGTCTCGCGGTCGGCGTGGGACTCGCAGTTATTATTGCGATAATCGTCGGAGTGCTGTTTGCGATAACCGCGTCGATGACTGTGTTTGAAATGATACGCAGCTTCTTCCACGGCTCGCTCGGCGGGATAAACGATCTTGTCAGAAGCCTCCCGTTCATCGACTGAGCAACATAAAAATATTGAAACCGCCCGTGTTTTTTCCTTCAGAAATTCGGGCGGTATTTTTTGCGCGTTTTTGAATATATTCATTAATATTCACTCAATATTCAACAATTACTCATTGCTTCTTTTCCGCAAGCGGTAAAGCTTTCCTCCTTGCTGATGTGGATAACTATGTGGATAATGTGGATAACTTTTGTGTTTTAATGACTATTCAGAATATATGCGTAAAGTAAAAAACTTTACAGTTTGATTTTAATAACTATATAGAAATATTCTGTATAAGCCGCATATGCAGTGACAAAAAATTAACCCGGTTGCAGGAAAACTTGCAGCCGGGTTTTATGCATAAAATTTTACGCGTGATTTTTGTCTATTTTGCCAATATCAGACGTTCGCGAGAGCCGCGTCAAGATCGGCGATTATGTCATCGACATTCTCTGTTCCGACAGAAAGTCTGACAAGATTTTCATAGACTCCGCAGTCGTCGAGCTCCTGTGCGGTGAGCTGGCGGTGGGTCGTGCTAGCCGGGTGCAGACAGCAGGTGCGGCTGTCCGCAACATGGGTGACTATCGCCGCGAGCTTGAGGCTGTCCATGAATCTGACCGCGTCCTCTCTGCCGCCTTTTATTCTCAGCGAAATGACGCCGCAGGTGCCGTTGGGCATATACTTCTGCGCGAGGTCATAGTATTCGTCGCCCTCAAGGCCGGGATAGCGGACGGACTCGATCTTCGGATGAGCCTTCAGGAACTTTGCAACGGCGAGAGCGTTTGAGCAATGGCGCGGCATACGCAGATGCAAGGTCTCGAGTCCAAGATTGAGCAGGAATGCATTCATCGGGGACTGAATTGAACCGAGGTCGCGCATGAGCTGAGTCGTGCACTTTGTTATATATGCAGCCTTGCCGAACTGCTCGGTGTATACAACACCGTGGTACGACTCGTCGGGAGTTGTAAGTCCCGGGAACTTGTCGTTCTGAGTCCAGTCGAAGTTGCCGCTGTCAACTATAACTCCGCCTACGCTTGTCGCGTGACCGTCCATATATTTTGTGGTCGAATGGGTAACTATATCCGCGCCGAACTCAAATGGGCGGCAGTTTATCGGGGTCGGGAAAGTGTTGTCAACTATCAGCGGCACGCCGTGGGAATGAGCCGCGCGCGCATACTTTTCAATATCGAGTACAACAAGTGAGGGGTTCGAGATAGTCTCGGCGAACACTGCCTTGGTGTTATCTTTAAATGCCGCGTTGAGCTCCTCCTCCGTCGCGTCGGGGCGAACGAAGGTGAAATCGATGCCGAGCTTTCTCATCGTGACATTGAAGAGATTGAATGTTCCGCCGTATATCGCGGATGCTGCAACGACATGGTCGCCCGCGGAGCAGATATTGAAAACGGAGAAAAAGGACGCCGCCTGACCGGACGAGGTGAGCATGGCACCGACGCCGCCCTCAAGGTCGGCAATCTTTGCGGCGACGCAGTCGTTTGTGGGATTCTGGAGGCGGGTGTAGAAATAGCCCGATTCCTGAAGGTCAAAGAGCCTGCCCATCTGCTCGCTAGATTCGTATTTATATGTCGTACTCTGGACTATCGGCACAACGCGCGGCTCGCCGTTTTTCGGCGTATAGCCGGACTGCACGCACTTTGTTTCTATATTAAAGCTCATTTTGTCTCCTCCTTTTTATCAGTCTTTGAGAAAATGACCCATAAGGTCGAAGCCGGGATCAACAAAATTGCCGGTCTCGGATGCTGATTTTTCATTTATGCTCGCAACGCCGCTGTCAAGCTCTTTGCCTTTACGGTAAATCAGATACGGCACGGGGTCGGATGCGTGGGTGCGGGTCGATATCGGGGTCGGATGATCCGGCAGAACCATGACTTTATAATCGTCCTGAGTGTTGAGATATTCAAGGATTATAGGCATTATACGGCTGTCAATAAGCTCGATTGCTTTGACTTTATTCTCGGGCTCGTTTCTGTGGCCGCACTCGTCGGGAGCCTCGACATGGATATAGACAAGGTCCTGACCTTTACGCCATTCGTCGATTGCAGCGTTCGCTTTGCCCTCGAAATTCGTGTCGATATAGCCGGTTGCGCCCTCGACTTCGGGGGTGTTCATGCCCGCGCAGATGCCGATGCCCTTGAGCAGGTCAACTGCCGAGACGATGCTGCCCTTCACGCCGAACTTCTCTTCAAAGGACGGCAGAGCCGGACGGCTTCCCTCGCCCCAGAGCCAGATTGAATTTGCGGGGAGCTTGCCCTCGGCGATTCTCTTCTTGTTCACGGGGTGATCCTTCAGAAGGTCGTAGCTCTCGCGCATCATGGCGATAAGCTTTTCGGCGTTCGGCGAAGTTGAAAGATACTCGCCGATAACTCTGCCGGAGATATCATGCGGAGGGGTCATCTTGCCGAGATCCGTCGTGCCGTTGTGTACGACAAGGCAATGACGATAAGCCACGCCGCTGTAAAAATCAAATTCGCTGCTGCCGAAATGATCCTGCACGGTTTTAATTATCTGCGCTGCCTCTTCGGTCGAGATATCGCCGCCGGAGTAGTCAAGCATGGTCTTTGCGCCGTAATCCGCCTCGTCGCTCAAAGTGACAAGGTTGCAGCGCAGAGCGATATCAGTCTCGCTCATCTTGACTCCGATGCTGACCGCCTCAAGGGGCGAACGGCCGGTGTAGCACTTCTTCGGATCGAATCCGAGCACGCTCATATTTGCAACATCGCTGCCGGGTTTGAGTCCAGCGGCAACGGTTCTGACAAGTCCGACTTCGCCCCTCGACGCAAGCGCATCGATATTGGGCTTCTTTGCGACTTCCATCGGCGTCTTTCCGCCGAGAGCCTCAACGGGATAATCCGCCATGCCGTCGCAGAGAACTACAGCATATTTCATATATCTTCACCCTTTCAGAGAATTTATGCACAAACGATGCATACCGGGCGCGGCAAGTTCGGTTAGCATATGCATACTCGCCCGCCGCTGATTTAATTATATCATAAAGTATCAGCGCATTAAAGCGGAAATTGCGAAAGATTATACACTTACACTATATAAAAAAGAGTGCAAAATGACGAAAAATTATTTATCAAAATGCGCATGCGGTATATAATTCAGCGTGGCGCAATGATATAATCAATTTGGAAGAAATATTCAAAAGGAGGATACTTATGACAAAAAGATTATTTGCAGTTTTGCTCGCGTCCCTGCTGATTCTCATGAGTTTCACGGCATGCGGCACAAAGACACCCGAGCCCGGCACGACCGCTGCAGAAGACACATCTGCCGCAGAAACCGAAGCCAACGCGCAGACAAGTGCAGAAGAAACAGCGGCAAGCTCAAAATCGGCATCCGAATCCGCAGAGCCAAGCACTGCGCAGAGCGCACAGAAACCTACGTCAAATAAACCGGCATCGAAACCTGCAGCGACGGCAAAATCGAATAATTCCGGTTCATCGTCAAAAGGCAAGCTCGAAGTCAGCGCCGCAAGCGTCAAAAGCGTTGCCGGAGCGAAGGTGCTCAGAGCGTGGAAGCTCAACTCAAACGGAGTGAATATTGAAATACACCGAATAGCATATGGGGCGCAGATAACTCAGGCTTTCAAAAAAGCAAACGCGGACGGTGCTATCGACTACGACAAGACAGTCACTTATCAGCCCATAATCAATGTCGCGATAATCACCTGTTCGCCCGATCATATCGGCGTTGCCTCAAGCCAACAGCTTCTCGGTACGAATGTCGGCAAGGTTGAGGATATGGGCAGAAAGAGCGGCGCGCTCATAGCAATAAACGGCGAGGCAGGCTCAACATATAAAAAAGGCGCTCCGACAATTCGCAGCGGCTCGATTGTTTCGACGGACGGCAGCGGGCAGGAACGACTGCTGATCTACAAAAACGGCACGTGGAAAGTCGAAACGCTCACAAACGAGAACTGCAAATCGTATATCTCGCAGGGCGTTTACAATTCCCTGCGCTATCAGCGGCAAGTCATAACAAACGGCAAGGCAACCAACGAGCACGACACTTATTATCACAACCGCAACGTTTTTGCGCAGATATCAGAAAACAAATATATCCTGGCTGTCGGCGAATTTATGCCGCTCGACAATATGATGAAAGTCCTCATAGCATACGGCGCGAGGAATGCATTCCTGTTAAACGGCGGCAACTGCTCGTCGATGTATGTCAAGGGTATCGGCAACACGACCGGCACCAGAGCAACTCAGCTCAAAAATCTTAACAAGCCGTGCGTTATCGAGAGCGAATTCTTCGCGGCAAACGGTATGCTCGGATTGAACTCCGCCGGAAAGCAGAAATTAGGCGGTCCGTGCAATGAAATCGACATAGTATATGTAAAATAAAAACAAAAGGGTGGGACGATGAAAAAGGCTTTCAGAGTGGCTGCAATTGCGGCAATTCTGCTGTTTGCGCTGACATTTATCGGGAGCGCAAAAATCAAAAGCACATCGGCCCACCTACTGTTTTCTTCGTCTGTCAGCGTCGTAGGCAATGAATCGCGGAAAGTCACGCTCAAAAGCGGCGACAGAATAGCCATCGGCTCATATCTCGGCGAGCCTGTTGTCTGGAGAGTCATCAAAACGGGCGACAAAACTCTGCTCATGAGCGAAAAGGTGTTGTGCTTCAGGGCGTTCGACCCGTCGGAGGACGGCATCGGCAGTTCCGATTATCTCGCCTCTCCCCTGCGCGCATGGCTCAATTCGGAGAGCGGATTTTTAAATCCGGAGAATTTTTCAGAGTTTGACCTTTCGCTCATATCGCCTGACAAAAACGGCGATGCAATATTCCTGCCGTCAAAAGATATGCTCAAAAATATAAGCACCGCCGACCGCCGCAGAAGCCCGACCGAGCAGTGCGTCAAAAATGACAGCTCGCGCTATTTAACTCTGCGCAAATACTGCTGGTACTGGACGGGCTCGCCCGTTTCGACAAATCAGAGCAGCGTTACGGCGGTCACCACGACCGGCGGATTCTATAAAACGCTCGCGGCGGACGAGCTGTGCGGCGTATGCCCGGCGATGTATCTTCGCAGCGGTATTCTCGTTCTTTGCGGAAGCGGAACCGCCGAAAATCCGTACGCATTGGCGGGAGGCGGCGAAAGATGAGAGAAAAGCTGAAGGAATTCCGAAACTCACCGTGCTCGATAATCGCCGCATTCTCCGCCGCCGTGCTGTTTTTCTGCACGGTGTTCACTCGGCTGATTCTAAAAACCGACGACGGTCACTTTCTCGGCATACTCCACCGAAACGGATTCACAGTAACAAGCTGGCTGCACGAGCGGTACACGACCGTGTCCGGGCGGATAGTCGGCGAATGGCTGATGATAAACTTCTTGCGCCTGCCGCTTATTTTCTGGAAGCTGTTCATCGCCGCGCTGATTATATATATAATGTATTTTCTCTGCCGCCTGTCGGACTTTTTCGGCGAAAAGGCAAGCGCAAAACAGAGATATATCTTCGCCTGCTCGGTGCCGTTGGCAGTATTTCTGCCATGCCTCAACCCGTCGGCGTTCTGGTTTGCAGGTTCGTTTACATTTCTCGTTCCGTTCGCCGCCCTGCTTATCACGGTGACACCTCTCACATTCGAGGTATTCGGAGGGCGCGTGAATTCTATAGCATATGTCGCCGCCGCGATTGCTTCTGTCGTCGCGGCATCTCAGGAGCAGTCCTGCTCCGCGGCGCTCGCGCTGCAGGTGATTCTGCTGATTTTTTCGGCATATCAACGCAGGCTCAGATTCCGCCAATTCATTCCGCTCCTGCCGAGCGCGGTTTCCGCCGCTGTTCTGGTTTTCTCGCCCGGGCTTCGCGGGCGCGGAGCGATGGAAGCGGCGTCGGGTTTTGAAAGATTCTCTAAAATGAATATATTTGAAAAACTGCTCTGCGGATTTTCAAATTATTTCGCATTTTCGTTTTTCTTCTCGCTGATAACCACGGCTGTTTTTCTCGTTCTGCTTGGCGCATCGGTATATGAAGCATTCGGAGGCTCGCGGAAAATAAAGAAAATTATATCAGTCTTTGCAATATTCGCCTCGGTGCTGTGCGTCGGAGTCAACGCCGCATATATTTTTATCCGCCGCACCACACCGGACAAGGGCTTTGAAAAGATGTTCAAGAGCGGCAATTATCTTCCGCTCGAACTCGTAGTTATCGCGCTCTGTTTTGTCTTTCTCTTTAGTATTTTCATTCTTATAGCGGCGCTCATCAAAAAGAACAAAAAGCTCGGTTTCACCGTCGGCGTGCTGTTCAGCGCCGCTGTCTGCTGCGCCGCAGTGCTCGGATTCTCTTCGTCCGTCTACGCCTCCGGTCAGCGCGTATTTTACTTCACCGAGATGTTCACGCTCATCGCCTGCGCAACGATGTATTCTTCACTTTCGGAAAGCAAAGCGAAAAAATTCGCGGGATATGCAGTCCCGACAGCCGCATTTATTTTCTATATTATCAACTGCTTTACCTACACATTCCTTGAGATACCAATAATGGGCTAAAGCGAATTGTAAAGTGATTTACTTTACAATTATAAAGCCTATTTTTTAGTGCAAAAATCGAAGCTCCCGTGCAACTTTCCCGATATATCAACACATTCGGGGATGCATGGGAGCTTTTGTTTTTTGATTTATAAATCATGTAAAGCTTAACAGCTTGTCATCAATGACCGTGCGGAACGACATCGAGTTTGTCATGCTCCTCGCCGAGATCGGCGCGCAGTAGCGCAAAGAACACTATCGCGAGCAATATTTCGGCGCACCAGATAGTCTTGCCGTCGAGATAGCCGCAGAGAAAAGTTGAAGCGACAGCGCCCGCGACAAACGAGTCTATCATCAGCAGATGCGCGAACATCTTGCCGCGCGCTTCTTTATTACCGCTGCGAAGCCACTTGACGAGGTTCGAGCCGACTTGGCGGACATGGTTGGTGCAGAAGGTCGTTGCCATCGGAATTTTCTTCGCCTGGCGGAATGTATTGAACTGCATCGAAGCGATAAAATTCACAGCCACCTGGCAGATCTGCGGCGGCGCATTGTCCGGGACAAATCCGAGCGCAAATATCCACGCCATTTCAAACGCCACAAACGCCGTGTCCCAGCGAACTATCTTACGGCGGTTTATATGCTTGGGCAAAAATTCCGAAATGACCGTGCCGAGCAGATAAGCCGAAGCGGGCAGGAGATAATACAGCGCCTTACGCCAATTTCCGCGCCCGAGCTGAACCGCCATGAGCACGAAGTTCGCTGTCTGCGCGTTGCAGAACACGCCGCCCTTTTGAACATAAGTATATGCGCCGAAAAATCCGCCGACGGCTATCATAACGGCAAATATCCAGAGCTTTTCGCATTCGAGAAGCTCTTCATCTTTTTTGAGAGCCTTTTCTTTCATCGTTCACCACACCGTTTCTTTTCTACAACGCATAAGTTTATCACTGCTCCCCATCTGTGTCAAGAAATCGTAATGTCCGTAATGTCTTGAAAAACGCCTGTTTTCATGGTATTATTTAGGGTATTATATACCATTATAGAATGCAGTATAAAACAAGAGGAGAATAGCATGTCAAAGCTTTTGAAGTATTTGAAAAAATACAAAATTGAAAGTATTCTCGCGCCGTTTTTCAAGCTCATTGAAGTGGCGTTCGAGCTGATTGTTCCGCTGATAGTCTCAACTATAATCGACATCGGCATAGAGAACGGCGACAAGATTTATATTATCAAGCGCTGCCTGCTGCTCGGTCTGTTCGGCATACTGGGTCTTTGCAGTACGCTTGTGGCGCAGTATTTCTCGGCGAAAGCGTCAGTCGGCTTCGCTACCGATATCCGCCACGCGCTTTTCAAGCATATCGGCAAGCTCTCTTATTCCCAGCTCGATTCGCTCGGCGCGCCGACGCTCATAACCCGCCTGACCGGCGATATAAATCAGGTTCAGACCGGAACAAACCTGACTCTGCGCCTCGTCCTGCGCTCGCCGTTCGTCGTTTTCGGTGCGGTGATAATGGCGTTCACGGTCGACGCAAAATCGTCGCTCGTGTTCGTCGTTGCGGTGCCCGCTCTCGCCGCGGTCGTGTTCGCGATAATGCTCGTGTGCATCCCGATGTACCGCAAAGTTCAGCAAAAACTGGACGGGCTGCTGAGCAAGACGCGCGAAAACCTGCTCGGTACCCGCGTTGTCAGAGCGTTCTGCAAAGAGGAAGAGGAAATTGCGGACTTTGACGCCAAGAACAACGCCCTGACCGAGATGCAGACAGCTGTCGGCAGGATATCCGCTTTCATGAACCCCGCAACTTTCGTGCTCATAAACCTCGCGATAATCGCGCTGATATATGTCGGCGCAATACGCGTTAATTCCGGCGCCATCTCGCGCGGCGCGGTCGTTGCGCTCTATAACTACATGTCACAGATCCTCGTTGAGCTGATAAAGCTCGCGAATCTTATAATCAGCGTCACAAAGGCGATTGCCTGCGGCAACCGAATTCAATCGGTGCTCGATATCGAGCCCGGCACCGTCCCCGGTCATGTAATCGACGGCAACAAAAACAGCGAATACTCCGTTGAGTTTGACGGGGCGTGTCTCTCCTACAACGGGAGTGAGGAGTCCCTGCACAATATTGACCTCAAAATCCCGCGCGGCAGCTCGATAGGCGTTATCGGCTCGACCGGATCGGGCAAAACTTCGCTCGTCAATCTTATTCCGCGATTCTACGATGTCACCGGCGGGTGCGTGCTCGTTGACGGCGTTGACGTGCGCGACTACGACACAAAGGCTCTGCGCTCGAAAATAGGCGTCGTCTCTCAGAAAAAAGCCCTGTTCGCCGGCACTGTCAGGGACAATATCCGCTTCGGCAAGCAGGACGCCACAGACGAAGAAATCTGGCAGGCGCTCGAAACGGCGCAGGCAAAGCAGATGATAGAGGACAAGAGCGGGCAGCTCGACTTTGTCCTCGAACAGGAGGGCAAAAATCTCTCGGGCGGTCAGCGTCAAAGAATGACAATAGCCCGCGCCCTTGTCAGAAAGCCCGAGGTGCTCATCCTCGACGACGCAGCGAGCGCACTCGACTACGCCACCGGCGCGGCGCTGAACAAGGCGCTGAGAAACACCGACTTTGCCCCGACCGTCATAACCGTGTCCCAGCGCGTTGCGGCGATAAGAAACGCTGATACCATAGTAGTCCTCGACGAGGGCGAGATAGTCGGCGTGGGCACGAACGACGAGCTTTTGCGCTCGTGCGAAGTCTACAAAGAAATTTTCGATTCACAGCTTGAAAAGGAGGATGCGTAACCGTGAAGAACAAAACCGTTTTCAAGCGAGTTATCGCGGTCATCGGCCGCTCAAAGCTTCTGCTGTTCCTTTCGCTCATCCTCTCCGTTGCAAGCGTCATTCTCTCGCTCTATATCCCCGTCCTCGCCGGACGCGCGATAGACGGAATAAAGCTGCACGGCAACGTTGATTTTGAGGTCATAAAGAAGTGCCTTTTCGGCATTCTGATCTGCGCCATAGTCGGCGGAGTGCTCCAGTGGGTGATGAACATCATCAACAACCGCATAGCCTATAACACCGTGCGCGATATACGTTCAAAGGCGTTTTCGCATATGCAGACCCTGCCTGTGGCGTTCGCCGACTCCCACCCCTACGGCGACATCGTCAGCCGCATAACTGCGGACGCAGAGCAGTTTGCCGACGGACTGATTCTCGGCTTCTCCCAGCTGTTCACGGGCGTTGTCACGATAGCCGTGACGCTCGTTTTCATGCTCACTATATCGCCGCTCATCACTCTTGCGGTCGTCGTGCTGACCCCGATATCTCTGTTCACGGCGCGTTTCATCGCAAGGCGCACCTATTCGATGTTTAAAAAGCAGTCCGAGACGCGCGGCGAGCAGACCGCGCTCATCAACGAGATGATACAGAATCAAAAGACCGTTCAGGCGTTTTCATATGAAGACAGAGCGGTTGAAAGATTTGACGAGAGCAATGAAAAATTGCGCAAATATTCGCTCAAATCCATATTCTTCTCGTCGCTTACCAATCCGACGACCCGCTTTATCAACAATCTGATATACGCTGTAGTCGGGCTCATGGGCGGAATATTCGCCATCGGCGGCATGGTGACCGTCGGCGGATTCGTCAGCTTCCTCGCCTACTCGAACCAGTACACAAAGCCGTTCAACGAGATTTCCGGCGTCGTGACGGAGCTCCAGAATGCGCTCGCCTGCGCGGCAAGAATATTCGAGCTCATAGACGAAAAGCCCGAGGAGTCGGACGAAAATTGCTCGGCGCTCAGCGACCCCGAGGGAAGCGTGGAGTTCGACAATGTCCGCTTCTCATATGACAAGAGCAAAAAGCTCATCGACGGCTTCGATTTCTTCGCCCCGTCCGGCAAGACAATAGCCGTTGTCGGTCCGACAGGCTGCGGCAAGACTACGCTTATCAATCTCCTGCTCCGCTTCTACGACGTTGACGGCGGAAGCATAAAGGTTGACGGCGAGAATATAAATGACATCACACGCCACAGCCTCAGACACCATTTCGGCATGGTGCTCCAGGACACCTGGATAAAGAACGGCACAGTCCGCGAGAATATAGCGTTCGGCAAGCCCGACGCCACGGACGAAGAGATAATCGCCGCCGCCAAGGCAGCACGCGCTCACAGCTTTATAAAGCGTCTCAAAAACGGCTACGACACCGTCATCGGCGACGACGACGGACTCTCCGAGGGCGAAAGACAGCTGCTCTGCATCGCGCGCGTCATGCTCATGAAGCCGCCGATGCTCATTCTCGACGAGGCAACTTCATCGATAGACACCAGAACTGAACTGAAGGTTCAGGATGCGTTCAATACACTCATGCAGGGGCGCACCTCGTTCGTCGTGGCGCACAGACTCTCGACCATCCGTCACGCCGACTGCATTCTCGTCATGAAAGACGGCAAGGTCGCCGAGCAGGGCACGCACGAAGAGCTGCTCGCAAAGAACGGATTCTATACGAAGCTCTACAACAGCCAGTTTGCGCAGTGAGCGAACCGGTCAAATCGGCATCAGATAAACAGGGTGCCGATTTTTTATTTCCTTGACGACGCGGGGAAACACGATGAATCTCGTCATATATTAAAAATCCCCACCCGTTTTCTTAATCGCAGCAGCACATTTAATTGACTCGCGGGGCAAAATATATTAATATATATTAAAGGGAAAGGATACCCGCTCCGCTATGCGGGCGAAAAGGAGACATTATGCTTAACATCAAAAATCTGACCAAAACCTACGGCGAGAAAAAGGCTGTTGACAACCTGACGCTGCATATCGCGCCCGGCGAGATATATGGCTTCATCGGCCACAACGGCGCGGGCAAGACCACAACGCTCAAATCCGTTGTCGGCATTCTGCAGTTCGACGAGGGCGAGATAACAATAAACGGCATCTCGATAAAAGATGACCCGCTCGCCTGCAAAAAAATCATAGCCTATATCCCCGACAATCCCGACCTCTACGAATACATGACGGGAATAAAATATCTGAACTTCATCGCTGATATTTTCGGCGTCAGCGCCGACGACCGCCGCGAGCGCATACATAAATATGCCGATATGTTCGGGCTGACCGCCGACCTCGCGCAGCCCATCTCGGCATATTCTCACGGCATGAAGCAGAAGCTCGCGATAATCTCCGCGTGGATCCACGAGCCCAAGTTAATTATCATGGACGAGCCTTTCGTCGGTCTCGATCCCGCCGCATCGCATCTGTTAAAAGGCATGATGCGCGAGGTCTGCAACTCCGGCGGCGCAATATTCTTCTCGACCCATGTGCTCGAAGTTGCCGAAAAGCTCTGCGACAAGGTCGCGATAATAAAAAGCGGAAAGCTCATTCGCTCCGGCACAATGGAAGAGGTCAAGGGCGACTCCAGCCTTGAGAACGTGTTCCTCGAACTGGAGGGAGAAGAATGCTGAAAACACTGATAAAAAAACAGCTTCTCGAACTCAATAAAAGTTTCTTCGTTGACCGCAAGACGGGCAAGGGCAAGTCTGCACGCTCGGCGACATTCTCGATAGTGCTGTTCATATTGCTCATGATTTTTGCCATCGGCGGAATGTTCTGCTATATGTCATATTCGATGCGCCCGCTGATAACCTACGGCATGAGCTGGCTCTATTTTGCTATTATGGGCGCTACCGCCGCGCTTTTCGGCGTTTTCGGCAGCGTGTTCAACACATATTCGAGCCTCTATGACGCAAAGGACAACGACCTTCTGCTCTCGATGCCCATTCCCGTGCGCGATATTATGGCGGCGCGCCTCATCGGAGTCTATCTCATGGGGCTGATGTATTCGGGCGTTGTGGTAATCCCCGCCGTCGGCGTGTATTTCATAACCGCGCACCCCGGAATATCCGGCATAACAGCCGTTATAATGGCCGTTATGGTGACTGTTCTCGTTCTTATACTGTCGTGCATACTCGGCTGGGTCGTTGCAAAAATCGCGGTCAAATTAAAAAACAAGAGCATTATAACAGTTATAGTTTCGATAGCGTTCCTCGGCGGCTACTACTATGTCTACTTCAGGGCGAACGAGATAATCACCGGCATCGTTGCGAACAGCGCGGCTGTTGCCGCAAAGGTGCGCATGTCCGCCTATCCGCTCTATATTTTCGGCAAGGCGTTCGCGGGCGATGTTCTCCCGACAATTATAATTTCGCTCATCATTCTCGCCTTGCTCGCCGCGACATGGCTCATAATGTCGCGCACATTCTTAAAACTCGTCACGAGCAGCGGAAAGACCGCAAAGACAGTCTACAAAGAAAAGACGGTCAAGCAGCAGGGCACCGACCGCGCGCTTCTGCGCCGCGAGATAAACCACTTCCTCTCGAGCCCGTCTTATATGCTCAACTGCTCGCTCGGGGCGCTGTTTATGATAGCCGTCGCTGTTTTCTCGCTGATAAAAAGCAACTGGTTTATCGGCGTTGTCACCCGAATGGATGAGGATTTGCTGGAATACGCCCCGACATTTGCGTGCTTACTTTTATGCCTGCTCTCTTCGATGAATATACTCACCGCGCCCGCGATATCCCTCGAGGGCAAGAGTCTCTGGATAGCCCGCTCGCTCCCCTTCACCTCGTGGCAGATTCTCGGGGCAAAGCTGAAGCTCCACATGCTCTTCACCGCCGTCCCCGCGCTGATATGCAGCATATGCTTCTGTATTGCCCTCAAGCCGGAGCTTCTCGCCGCGGCGGTCATGATTATCCTGCCGCAGATATTCACGCTTCTGTGCGCCGTTTCGGGGCTCAGAGTGAACATCAGGATGCCTAATCTCACCTGGAGCAGTGAGAGCGGAGCGGTCAAGCAGAGTCTCGGCATCATGCTCGCAATGTGCCTCGGCTGGGCGTATATCATCGTGCTCGTCGCGGTCTATCTGTTCGCGGTGCAGGTGCTGCCGAATGTGTTCGCGCTGATAATCGCGACAGCGGTCATAGCAATAATAACCGCGATATCATTTGCAAGGCTCAAGCGCAAAGGCGTAAAGAGATTTGAGACACTGTAAGCAAAATTAAATATCAGCAGCCGTGGTTCGTTGAGAATCACGGCTGTTGTTTTTTGCGATAAATAAAAATATTGAAGTAAATAAATATAAGAAACTACGCCGACAGCGCACAAAAAATTATCTGACATTCAGCGACTTGGGTTATCGCGGCTTCGTATCGGCTGCGCCGATATCGGACAGCCGCAAGGGCTGCCCCTACAATTTGCGCTGCAATTCCCGGGTAAAAGCGCGGTTCGAAATAAAAAAGCGGCAGACAAGCACACCTGTCTGCCGCAATTTTATTTAATTATTTCTCAAGATTAGCCTTGAGGGTGTTGAGCTCGTCGCTCAGAGCCTTGGGAAGTCTGTCGCCGAACTTGGCGTAGAACTCCTCGATGCCCTTTGCCTCGTCCTCCCAGAGGGAGTTGTCAACGCTCAGGATCTCCTTGAGCTGATCCTCGCTGACCTCGTCCTCGATGCCCTCAAGGTTGATGTCCTCAGCCTTGGGCACGAAGCCGATAGCGGTCTCCTCTGCGTCGACCTTGCCCTCGCAGCGCTTGATGATCCACTCAAGCACGCGCATGTTGTCGCCGAAGCCGGGCCACAGGAAGTTGCCGTCGTCGTCCTTACGGAACCAGTTGACGTTGAATATCTTCGGAGCCTTATCCTCGTCGAGGCCTGCGCCGATATCGATCCAGTGCTGCCAGTAATCAGCCATGTTGTAGCCGCAGAACGGAAGCATAGCCATAGGATCGCGGCGGACAACGCCGACTGCGCCGGCTGCTGCTGCGGTGGTCTCGGAAGCCATTATCGAGCCGACGAACACGCCGTGATTCCAGCTTCTTGACTGATAGACCAGCGGAGCGAGCTTAGCTCTTCTGCCGCCGAAGACGATAGCGGAGATCGGAACGCCTGCCGGATTCTCAAACTCGGAGCTGATGCACGGGCAGTTGACAGCGGGAGCGGTGAAGCGGCTGTTCGGATGAGCGCCCTTTTCCTCGCTCGTCTTACCGTTCCACGGTCTGCCCTGCCAGTCGATGGCGTTCTCGGGCGGATTCTTGTCGAGGCCTTCCCACCAGACGGTGTTGTTGTCAAGGTTAAGCGCAACGTTTGTGAAAATGGTATTCTTTCTTGTCGCGGCAAGCGCGTTGGGATTGGACTTCTCGTTCGTGCCGGGGGCAACGCCGAAGAAACCGTTCTCGGGGTTGATAGCATAAAGTCTGCCGTCGGGACCCTTTCTGATCCAGGAGATATCGTCGCCGACGCACCAGATCTTGTAGCCCTTGTTTCTGTATCCCTCGGGCGGGATAAGCATGGCAAGGTTGGTCTTGCCGCAGGCGGACGGGAATGCCGCGCAGATATATTTGACTTCGCCCTTCGGGTTCTCGAGGCCGAGGATAAGCATATGCTCAGCCTGCCAGCTCTCTTTCCAGCCCTGATAGGAGGCTATACGAAGAGCAAAGCACTTCTTGCCGAGGAGGACGTTTCCGCCGTAAGCGGAGTTGACGGAGATGATGGTGTTATCCTGCGGGAACTGGCAGATATAACGCTTCTCGGGGTCGATGTCGCAGCTGCAGTGCAGTCCGCGAACCCAGTCGTTGCTGTTGCCCAGAGTATCCATAACCTTCTTGCCGATTCTCGTCATGATAGCCATGTTGAGAACGACATAGATGGAGTCAGTCAGCTCAACGCCGATCTTCGAGAACGGAGAGCCGACAGGACCCATCGAATAAGGGATAATATACATTGTTCTGCCCTTATAGCTGTCTCTGGCTATATCATAGAGCATCTTATAAGCCTCAGCGGGATCCATCCAGTTGTTGGTCGGACCTGCCTGATCCGCGCTCTCGGCGCAGATGAATGTGCGGTTCTCAACACGCGCAACATCGTTGGGCTTGGTTCTGTGAAGCAGGCATCCGGGGAGGAGATCCTCGTTGAGCTTGGTCATCTCGCCGGTCTCGCATGCCTTGGCGCGCAGAGCGTCAAGCTGCTCCTCGCTGCCGTCGATCCACATGACTTCGTCGGGAGATACAAGAGCTATCTTCTCTTCGATCCAGTCGATCACTGTCTTGTTCTGTGTCAAATGTTTCATGATATTTGACTCCTTTCGTCTAATCTATTAAGAAAGGTACCATCTTTACCCAGTATGTATTATACCCCAATAAACTCGGTTTTTCAATGACGAAACTGTTAACTTTCAGACCTTTTTTGATAAAAATTTATCAATTTCATCAATAGGCATCGAAGCTCGTGCATTGAGGGTCAGCGGGGCGATGTTTCCAGCCTTGAATTCATAGTAGCCCTGGGCGCCGACCATTGCCGCATTGTCGCCGCAAAGCGACAGCTCGGGCATGAACAGCGACCATGAATGAGCCTTGCAGATATCGGTCATCTCCGCTCTCAGGCGCGAGTTTGCGGACACTCCGCCCGCCAGGACTATCTTGTCGAAACCGAAGTTCAGTGCCGCTTTTTCGGTGTTTTCGCGCAGGCATCTGACGACCGCCTCGATATACGACGCGCCGAGATCGGGCACGCTTATCTCCTCGCCCTTTTGCTTTGCGTTGTGGATAATATTGACGGCAGCGGTCTTGAGTCCTGAAAAGCTGAAATCATATTCGCTCCCGTCAACATGCGGGCGCGGAAGCTTGTAGCTCTTCGGGTCGCCGTCCTTGGACACCCTGTCGAGGTTAACGCCGCCGGGATAATCGAGCCCCATGGCGCGCGCCGCCTTGTCCATCGCCTCGCCTGCCGCGTCGTCGCGCGTTCTGCCGATAATATGGAAATCCGTGTAGTCGCGCACCTCGATTATGTGGCTGTGACCGCCGGACACGACGAGCGCGAGAAACGGCGGTTCAAGGTCGGGGTGGGTTATATAGTTCGCCGCGATATGCGAGCGCAGATGATGCACGGGCACGAGCGGTTTGTTCGCAGAAAATGCGAGTCCCTTTGCAAAATTCACGCCGACTAACAGCGCGCCGATAAGCCCGGGCGCATATGTGACGGCTATCGCGTCAACATCGCCGACATTCATCTCCGCCCTGTCGAGCGCTTCGCCGACAACGCCGGATATCGCCTCCGCATGGCGCCTTGACGCTATCTCCGGCACGACTCCGCCGTAGAGTATATGTTCCTTCACCTGCGACGCTATGACGCTTGAAATAACGCGTCTGCCGTCCTCAACGACCGCCGCAGCGGTCTCGTCGCAGGAGGATTCGATTGCAAGTATCTTCATTTCGCTCACCCTCATCTGTCAAAAAACTTTGTCATTATCTCCGCATCCTCGCGCGGATCGGAATAAAAATTCTTTCTTGTTCCGACTTCTTTGAAGCCGCGTTTTTTATAGAGCGCCTTCGCCGGGGCGTTTGAAGCCCTGACCTCAAGCGTTATCAGCATGCAGCCGCGTTTTATTGCGCCGCGCTCCGCCTCTTCGAGCAGCTTTTCCGCTATCCCGCGGCGGCGGAATTTTTCGGACACGGCGACATTGGTTATATACGCCTCACCCACTATCTCCTGCACGCCGATATATCCGGCAATAAAACCGTCGGCGACTGCGCAGAGAAAATGAGCCTGATCGTTATCAAGCTCTTCCCGAAGCGACTTCTCGCTCCACGGATGCGAAAAACATTCGCGCTCGAGCGACGCGACGCCGCCTATATATTCTTCCGTCATCGGGACCGTTTCAACTTCAAAAATACCGATCAGCTCCCGCTCTTTATCTTTTCGTAAAGCTCCGGCAGCGCGCCGTTTATCTTCTTTGCGCACTCGCGGTAGACTTCGATATCGCATCCGTAGGGGTCGTCAACTCCGCCGGCGAGCACATAGAGTCTCTCGTCGGGAATCATGCGGTTGAGCGTCTCATACTGCTCATCGGTCATGCAAACTATCAGATCTGCTTTGCGCGCAATGCTGCGGGTCAGCATACGAGATCTGTGTTCCGAGATATCGACTCCGTATTCGAGGGCGACCGCCTGCGCGTTGTCGCTCGCGGGGCGTCCGTCAAAGGTAGCAAGTCCCGCGCTCGAGCAGTCTATACCGCTCTCCCCTTTTTCTTCGAGCAGTTTTTTGAACATTCCCTCCGCCATCGGACTGCGGCAGATGTTGCCCGTGCAAACAAAAACCAGATTCATGTTTCCTCCGTTTTATCAGCCTTTCGCGTCATACCAGGTGCGCCCGGAATGGACATCCGCAGTGAGAGCCACGGAGAGCTTGACCGCATTCTCCATTTCCTCTTTGAGCAGGGCACTCACGCGCTCTTTTTCGTTCTCCGGCGCTTCGACTATCAGCTCATCGTGCACCTGCATTATCAGCTTCGCCGCCAGATTCTCGCGCTCAAGGCGTTCGTAGACTCTTATCATCGCTATCTTGATTATATCCGCCGCCGTGCCCTGAATGGGCATATTGCGCGCCACACGCTCGCCGAAAGCGCGGGTGTTGGCGTTCGATGCGGTGAGCTCCGGCAGATATCTGCGCCGCGCAAACATTGTCTCGGCGTAGCCGTCTTTCTTCGCCTTTTCGACCACATCGTGCATATATTTGTCAACGCCGGAATAGTGCCTGAGATAGCCTTTTATATATTCATCCGCCTCGCTGCGGCTGACTCCGATATCTTTAGCGAGTGAGAACGCGCCGATGCCGTATACTATGCCGAAATTGACCGCTTTCGCGCGGCTTCTCATTATCGGAGTGACGAGCTGCGGCGGCATATCAAAGACCTCGGACGCGGTCACAGTGTGGATATCCGTGTTGTCGTTGAACGCCTTTATCATGTTTTGGTCGCCCGAAATATGGGCGAGAACGCGAAGCTCAATCTGCGAATAGTCCGCGTCAACGAGCACATATCCGTCCCGCGCAACGAAGAATTTCCGCATCTCGCGCCCGAGCGGAGAGCGCACGGGGATATTCTGAAGATTCGGCTCGGTCGATGAGATTCTGCCGGTTCTCGTCTCGGTCTGGTTCAAAGTCGAGCGGATGCGCCCGTCCTCGCCGATAACCTTGAGCAGACCGTCGCAGTAGGTCGACCTGAGCTTTGAAAGCGTTCTGTATTCGAGGATATCGCGCACAGCGGGGTGCTTGTTTTCGAGCGATTCGAGCACCTGCGCGTCGGTCGAATATCCGCTTTTTGTCTTTTTTCTCGCGGGCAGCTTGAGCTTTTCAAACAGCGCTTCGCCGAGCTGCTTGGGCGAGTTCAGATTGAACTCGTAGCCGACTAAAGCGTATATCTCCTGCTCGATTTCGGCTATCCTCCCGCCGAGCTGTTTGCCGAATTCCGCAATTCCGTCGCGGTCAACAGCGAAGCCCGTCTGCTCCATTGAAGAGAGCACATGCGCGAGCGGAAGCTCGATGTCATGAAGCAGCGTCTGCTGTCCGTTTTCCTCAATTTTTTTGTCCATCGCCGCAAACAATCTTCTCAGCGACGCGGCGGCGCAGTCGTTTTCATCGCCGTTTTCAACCGGCACTGCCGCCGAATATTCGCCCGCAAGGCGCAGCGCATCATAGGACGAGGCGGATGGGTTGAGGACATAGCCCTCAAGCTCCAGGTCGCCGCACATATTCCTGCACTGAGCCGAACAGCCCTGCGCGAACGAATAGAGCGACTTTATGTCCGCCGTGTATTTTTTTATATTTTTATCTTCGAGCAGCTTTATAAAGAACGGATAAAAATTCTCGTTTTCGCAGTCGCACACGAGCACTTTGTCCCCGAGATCGAAGCGGCACTTTTCGCCGTCCCAGAGAAAATAGCTCTCGCCGTCAGACTTAAGGCGCGTCATCAGCTGGCCGAAATCATCCTCGGCGCAGACCGGGACAGGCTTCTCCTCTTTCTGCGGCTCGGAGGCTGTGTTTGATATCTCGAGTCCGAGGCGGTCGATGAGCTTGAACATCTCGAGATCCGCAAGCATTCTTGTGACCTTGAAATTGTCGGGCGCTTTGAGAATATAGCTCTGCGGGTTATTGTCGATCGGGATATCGCAGTTTATCGTGCCGAGCTTTTTGCTCAAAAACGCCATGTCCCTGTCTTTTTTCAGCTTGTCCCGCACGCCGGGTTTGATGTCTATCGTGTCGATATTGTCGTAGATATATTCTATCGAGCCGAAGCGGGCTATCAAATCGCCGGCGGTCTTTTCACCGATTCCCGCAACGCCGGGGATATTGTCCGAGCTGTCGCCCATGAGGGCTTTTATATCAATGAGCTTTATTGGCTCAACGCCGTATTTTTCGCGCACTGCCTCGGGCGTGTATCTGTCGGTCACGGGTCTGCCCATCTTCGTCGCGGCGAGCAGAACATTGACGCTGTCGGAGACCAATTGCAAGCTGTCTCTGTCGCCAGTGGCTATCGTGCAGACTGCGTCACCGCTGTGGCGCGCAAGAGTGCCGAGGATATCGTCCGCCTCATATCCGGGCTTTTCAACTATCGGCACGCCCATCGCCTCAAGCAACTCCTTAAGCACGGGCATCTGCTGCGCGAGCTCATCGGGCATACCCTTTCTTGTCGCTTTGTAGCCGCCGTACATCTCGTGGCGGAAAGTCGGCTGTTTGACATCAAAAGCGACCGCCACCGCCTCGGGCCGGCACTCGTCTTTGAGGCGCAGAAAAATATTCATAAAGCCGTAGATGGCGTTGGTGAATCTGCCGTCCTTCGTCGTGAGCACCTTTATGCCGTAAAACGCGCGGTTCAATATGCTGTTTCCGTCAATAACAAGAAAGTTCATGTTCAGCCTCCGAGCTTTGAGTCTAAGATACTATATTATACCACACAAGCGGCGATTTGCATACTTTTTTATATCCTTTTTCCCTTTATATAGACGCACTCGAGCTCTTTCAAATCGGACGAAAGCACGGTGAAATCGGCGCGCTTGCCGACTGCTATACTGCCCGTCACACCGTCAACGCCTATCGCGCGGGCGGGATTTATCGTGCAGGATTTCACCGCCTGGCGGACCGGCACGCCGAAGCTGATTATATTCCTGAACTCAGCAAAAATCTTCGTCGTGCTCGCGGCTATCGTACCGTCGGCGAGCAGAGCCTTGCCGCCTTTTACATACACTGTCGTGCCGCCGAGCTCATATTCGCCGTCGCCGAGACCCGAGGCGCACATGGAGTCGCTGACCGCGACACTCCTGTCCTCGCCGAGTATTTTATAGAGCAGGGCGAGATACGCCGGGTGGATATGCATCCCGTCGCTTATAAGCTCCGCCGTGGCATTCTCGGCTCTGAGCGCCGCCACTGCCGCGCCGGGCTTGCGGTTATATATCGGATCCATACCGTTCAAGAGATGCGTCGTGTGGGTTATTCCGTTTTTGTAGCCGAGCTCCGCCTGCTCAAATGTCGCGGCGGTGTGCGCGGCGGACACCGTGCATATCTTCGACGCCTCGCGCGCGAATTCTATAGCCCCCGGAAGCTCGGGTGCCAGCGACACAAGTCTTATTTTGCAGATTTTATCGAGCTTTTTGAGCTCGTCTATGTCCGGCTCATGCAAATATTCGGGATTCTGCGCGCCGCGCTTTGCATATGAGAGGAACGGCCCCTCCATATTGATGCCGTGGATATATGCGCCGCACTCCTTGCCGAGATATCCCGCCGCATTCTCAAACGCCTTTTCTATCCTGTCATAGGGCAGAGTCATCGACGCGGGGCAGAACGAAGTTACGCCGAAACTCGCGAGAGTCCGTGACATGGTTTCGAGCGTATCCGGCAGAGCGTCGGAGAAATCCGCTCCCCCGCAGCCGTGGATATGTATGTCGATAAAGCCGGGCAGGATAACGCATCCGGAAAGATCGTGCTCCTCCCCGCCGTTTAAATTTTCGCCTATTTCAGCTATTTTGCCGTCCTCAACGCGCACATCCGCGCGGCGCAGAGCAAACTCGGAATCGAAAATATCCGCATTCTTCAGTATCATTTTATATTCCTCCGTCGCAGTAAAAAAGGCTGTTTCATATTGAATCCAATACAAAACAGCCCCTTTGTTATTGATTATATAAATTACGCGTTGTCCTCGATGAACTTAACGATATCGCCGACAGTTCTGACATGATCGAGAACATCGTCGGGAACTTCGAGGTTGAATTCCTCTTCGATGGACATAGAGAGATCGACAAGATCAAGGCTGTCTGCGCCGAGATCTCCGGAAATAGATGCATCCTCGGTAACAAGATGGCTGTCTATCTCGAGCTGCTCGCAAATGATTTTCTGGACTCTTTCAAAAGTTGACATTTTTATTTCTCCTTATACTGTAATTTTAAAATCAACCTTTTGTTTTGAGGAAAGCGGAATTAATTTCCGTGCCTCTTATAGTATAGATATTATTAATATTATCGCCGTTTGTCAATACTTTATCTGTAAAAATTTTATTAATTTCACAGTGTGTATTTTTCCCCGATACAAAAGGCGTGAATATAGCCGCGCCGCGGGGAAAAAATAGATTTGAAAAAAATACTTTCGGGTGATGATATGGATATATTTCTCAGCTTTCTCAAGGCGTTCGCGGTCGGCGGCGCGATATGCGCGGTGGGTCAGATAATAATGGATCTGACAAAGCTCACGCCCGGGCGCATACTCGTCTGCTTCGTCGTTGCCGGAGTCGTGCTCGGCGCGGTCGGAGTCTATGCTCCGCTCGCGAAATGGGCGGGCGCGGGGGCAACGGTTCCGCTGACAGGCTTCGGCTTCGCCATGGTAAAAGGAGTAAAGGAGGCCATCGCCGAAAGAGGCGCGCTCGGCATCCTGACGGGTCCACTGACTGCATCGAGCGCGGGGATAACCGCGGCGGTGCTCTGCGGTCTTATCGCGTCATTTGTTGCGAGACCCAAGGAAAAATAAAGAAAAAGTCACCTGCCATACACAAGAGTGTATAGCAGGTGAAATTTTTTCAAAAAATCAGTTGGCTGCGGGTGCGCAGGTATCGCAGCAGGAGCAGGAGACATAATTCTCCGGCTCGTCGGCAGCAGCCTTCTTCTTGTCTATGATCTTCTTGACGGCAAACGCTATACCGACAACAGCGGCGGCAACAGCGATGATGATAGCGACGATCTTGATTATCTTCTTAGCTTTGTCCATGGTCTCACCTCCTGTTTGATTCTTATCGATTATGATTATACGCCAAACACAGGCAAAAGTCAAACCATACGATAAAAATTTACAAATGGATATTATGCCGCATCAAAAAGAAAAATCGCGAAAAGAGTAAAAAAGCAAAAAAATTAACGGTCATGGCAAAAGCCAGAACCGTTAATAATTTGTTTGCAATCTTACGCCTCGTTGAGAAGCTTTGCAAGAGCGGACTTCTTGCGAGCAGCATTGTTCTTATGAATAAGGCCCTTGGCGGCTGCCTGATCGACCTTCTTTATAGCTGCGGTGACAACTTCCTTCTTATCTGCCGCGTTGGTCTCAGCAGCAGTGTGAGCCTTCTTTATGGCAGTCTTAAGGGCTGAATTGCGGGACTTGTTGCGGGCGGCCTTTGTCTTGTTGACGATGACACGCTTCTTAGCTGACTTGATATTAGGCATTTTTGCACCTCCTTCATCATACAGTTAATAATCTTATCATAGACTTTGCCAAAATGCAAGAGAAAAAGAAAAAATTTTTGCCTTTCGCACCCATGCGAAAACGAAACGGAGACGAAAAAAATGAACTTCAGAACAGACCTTGCGCTCGAAGTGCGCGAAAATCTAGAGGGCAGCAAAATCGACGGCGTGGAATGCACGAGCTTTGAAAGCGCGGGCGCGGAAATAACCCGTTTGCGGGTCACGGACAGGCGCGGCGAAGAAGCATTGGGCAAGCCGCGCGGAGAATATATAACCGTGCAGTCGCAGTCGTTTGCGCGCTCCTCGCGCATAAGCGACGAGCTTATAGACGCGGTGGCGCAGGAGCTCTCTCGCCTGCTCCCGTCCGAGGGCACGGTGCTCGCCGCGGGGCTCGGCAACACGAATATAACCCCCGATGCGCTCGGCCCCAAATTTATCTGCGGCGTGTTTGTCACAAGACACCTAAAGCGCGAGCTATGCGAGCAGCTGGGGCTCGGCAGGCTGCGCCCGGTCGCGGCGATAGCACCCGGAGTGCTCGGTCAGACAGGAGTCGAAACAGGCGAGCTGCTGCTCGGCGCGGTGAATGTGATAAAGCCCTGCGCCGTGATAGTCGTCGATGCACTCGCCGCGCGCAAGCTCGGCAGGCTCGGGAGCACAGTTCAGATATCCGACAGCGGAATAATCCCCGGCTCTGGAGTCGGCAACTCCCGCGCCGAGATAAGCCGAAAAACGCTCGGCGTCCCGGTCATATCCGTGGGCGTTCCGACGGTCGTTGATGCGCACACACTCGCCCGCGATGTGTCGGGTAATAACACAAATGAACCTGCCGAGGACGCAAAAATGATGGTCACACCGAAAGAGATAGACCTGCTTATCGAGCGCTGTTCGGGACTGCTCTCGCTCGCCGTAAACCGCGCTTTGCAGCCGGAGCTGAGCATAAAAGACCTCATCGAGCTGACAAGTTGACAAATTCGCCTGAAATTGTTACAGAAATGTTACAATTTAATCTTTCTTTGTAACCATTTTGTATTCAACTGTAATCGTTTTGTGGTGGCTTTAGCCCCCTGTTCGGTATATACTATGTATCGTAGGAAAGAGAAACTACGAAACGGTTAAGGAGGACAACAAAATGGTATTACAAGCATTAGGAATCATCTTGGTATTGGCAGTCGTCATGTCAGTGGCGGCAGTAGGCAGTTCGACCTCCGGCAGAACCGAACCGTAAAAGTGTTCTGAACGGATAAAAAACAAAACAACTTCTCGATTGCCGCCGCTTGTGCGGGCGACGGCAAATCAGTTCCCCAACACCCCCAGGGCTTCCGGTGCTCTGGGGGTTTCCCATTTTAAACTAAATTTTACGTCATCAAAACAATACAGTCGTAACTAGTTATAAAACGGCAGAAAAGAATATTAGTCTCTACGATATAACTCATGCTTCGTGACCCCTAATTTATTTACACGAATATACCGTTCCTCGCTCATGCTAAAATATAAATACTATCCGCCCTATTTAATCCTGCTTTCAATAGCCGCGCCGCAGTGTTTGATAAGCCAATTGAGACAGGCGAGGGAACGGCTTGCGAAGCAAGACGCACGAGCACGCACTCGTTCAAGCTCCG
>OGDU01000788.1_pt1 | contig 29292 bp, 23 predicted proteins | sample 1570371 | NCBI WGS metagenome assembly OGDU01 (sample SAMEA2581977, study PRJEB24529) | metagenome | biome: Human gut stool | place: China | collected 2011
GAAGTGCCGTATCCTGCGCAACGGCGTGGCCACGGTCAACGACCTCGAGATCTCCTCGCTGCGTCGCTTCAAGGACGATGTCAACTCCGTCAAGGAAGGCTACGAAGCGGGTATCAACCTCGGTTCGTTCAACGACATCGAGCTTGGCGATATCATCGAGACCTTCGAAATGCAGGAAATCGAACGCAAGTAGTCGATTGATTCGAACCAGCAATCGATAACAAGAAAGGAACGCCCACAGCTGACATACGGCTGCGGGCGTTCCGTAATACAACAGAACTTACCCGATTAAAGGACAACAATGGCAGGAACCAATCCTCGCGCCGCACGCATCGCGGCGTTGATCCAACGTGTGATCGCATCCTCCATGGAGGCGCAATTGCACGATAAGCGTCTCACAAACGTGACCATCACCGAAGTGCGTGTGACCAACGATCTGCAGATCGCCAAAGTCTATTGGACCCAGCTTGGCCGTGAAGGCCATGAGCAGGGCGAACGCCGCCGTGCACAGCAGGCACTGAACCAAGCCAAGGGTCGTCTGCGTTCCCTCGTGGGCACCAAGGCCGGTCTGCGTTTGACCCCGCAGCTCGAATTCGTATTCGACGAGGTGCCGGGCGAGGCGCATGAGATCGAAGACATTCTCGCCATCGCGCGCAAGCGTGACGAAGAACTCGCCAAGGCTCGTGAAACCGCCCAGTATGCGGGCGAAGCCGATCCGTACAAGCATCCGGAAGAGGATGACGACGATGATTTCGACGATGATGACGTCGAAGTCGAAGATTGGGATGATGACGAAGAAGCCTGAACATTCCGGCTTGCTGGTCATCGACAAGCCGCAGGGGGTCACCAGCCATGACGTGGTCGCGGCCGTGCGCGGCGCCCTGCATATGAAGCGTGTCGGCCATGCTGGCACGCTCGACCCGATGGCCACCGGCGTGCTGGTGGTGGGTTTCGGCAATGCCACGCGACTGCTCAACTACATTGTCGACCATAACAAAACGTACGAGGCCACCATTCGCCTTGGACAGCGCACCACTACGGACGATGCCGAAGGCGAGCTGTTGCCGGCGGGGGAGCGGGCAGTGAACTTTCCTTCGCGTCAAGCCGTGGAACAGCTGATCACAGAACGGTTCACCGGGCGCATCGAACAGGTACCGAACGTCTACTCCGCCATTAAGGTCAATGGCCAGCGTGCCTATGATCTGGCGCGCGAAGGCAAGGATGTGGAGCTTAAGGCACGTCCTGTGACCATCGAAGAGTTCAACGTGCGGCAGGCGCGTTACGGCTACACGCATAGCGATCGTGCCGGCACGGAACTTGCTGGCGCAGTCGTGGCCGAGAGGGCAGGAGATGGATGGATTGCCGACACTGCACCGCATGAAGACATGCAGCCCGTTATGGAACTCGACGTGACCGTGACCTGTTCCGCAGGTACCTACATTCGCGCGCTCGCACGCGATCTGGGTGAGGAACTCGGGTTGGGAGGCCATCTGACGATGCTGCGACGCACACGTGTCGGCAGATTCTCAGTGAATATGCCCAACGTCATGAGCGCCCACGCTGAATCCAAAACATTCACCAATCGTGAAGGCATGGAAGTGACGCGCAATCGTGCAGTGCTTGACGATGCAGATCATGCGCTCGATCATGCGCTCGATCCCGTGGCCAGCGCTGCGGCTTCCATGAATATGCTGGCCGTGAGCGATCAGGAAGCGGCCGACTTGCGTTTCGGACGCAGAATCGCGCATGACATACGTACGACCACGGCGGCGTACGTTGAGGAAACCAACGATTTGGTCGCCATCCTCGAACGTGCGAAACGCGGTGAGGCTAAACCGGTCGCGGTATTCAACTGAACCATCCAATCAGACTACAGATACGAATTCATACACAAGAAGGACATGATGAAGACAATCACGCTCACGCCTGATGCCAGCGGCATGGTGGATTGGCCTACGCTGAGCAACGATAAGAAATCCGTGGTGACCATCGGTTCGTTCGATGGCATGCATCAGGGCCATCAGGCGGTGATTCGCCGCGTGGTGGAAGTCGCCAAGAAGGAACAGTCCTTCTCCGTGGTGGTGCTGTTCGATCCACGCCCAGCGCTCGTGCACGGCTACGCGGCGCAAAACGGTGGCCAGGAGCCGCCGGCAGGCATGATCGACGCGCAGGCGCTCACCAGCATGCAGGAGCGTCTGCGCGCCATCAACAAGCTGGGCGTGGATTACACGCTCATCGTGCGTTACACGCTGGCGTTCGCGGCGAAATCGTACCGATTCTTCCTCGGACAAATGGTGGGCAAGCTGGGCATGCGCGCGCTAGTGCTCGGATCCGATGCGGCCATGGGTGCGAACCGTGCCGGCGATGTGAAGGCCATCGAGAATCTGGCGCTCGCCACCGGCGTGTTCCAGCTTGACGTGGTCGACGATCGTGGACCGGGCGAAACCCGCGTGCCAGCCAATGCGAAGCCGGTTATGCCCACCGACCATGGTGAGCCGGCCGATCCGCTGGAAGGCGCGTCCAAGGCGGAACGTCGCGCATGGAGCAAGAAAAACCAGGCGAAGGCCGTGCGCGTGTGGAGCTCCACGAATGTGCGCTACCTGCTGGGCCAGGGGCGCATCAAAGACGCCGACGAGATTCTGGGACATCCGCATGCCGTGGAAGGCGCCGTGGTGCATGGCGAGGAACGTGGACGCACCATCGGCTTCCCTACGGCGAATCTGAGCGAGAATGTGGCAGGCTATCTGCCGGTCGACGGCGTATACGCCGGTTGGCTTGTGGACTTGGGCGCGAAGACGGCGGACGATGATGCGCAGGACGCTTCCGAAGGTGTTTCGCAGCAGTTCGATTCCTCTTCCGTGGACGCGCGACTTGCCGATCATTCGCCATATCGTTGGCCCGCTGCGATTTCCATCGGCACCAAGCCGACCTTCAACGAGGTGACCGGAATGAACGATCGCGTGGTCGAAGCCTATGCCGTCACCGACGATTGGCTTGATTTATACGATCACCAGGTACGTGTGGAATTCGTAGGATTCCTGCGTCCTCAAATCAAATTCGATTCCGCACAGGATTTGATCGATGAGCTGAAGCGCAATGTCGAGGAAACCAAGCGAATTACTGCCTGATGCTAATCACAACGATGATCGCAATAATAATCACGATAATGACAGTGATTAATGAATGCTGATATTTTCGATAAAACGTATCAGCATTCAAAAAAATAGTGGGGCTCTTACGTAAGAATCTACGTAAGAGCCCCACTAGTATAGGTTAAAAAAATAGCATAATGTATATGCTTCGCGTGCATACATGCGAAAACGGTATGTAGGGTGTGTATTATCGCAACATGGCGCCAAGCGCATCCTGCAATGTGTCGACCTGAACGATCGACAATCCGGGAATTGCGATTTCTCTACGTAATGTCGGCACTACAGCGGTGGTGAAGCCAAGACGGGCGGCCTCGCGCAACCGGTATTCCAGTCGCGGCACCGGACGCACCTGCCCGGTCAACGAAATCTCGCCAATCGCACATGTGGTGCGGCTGATCGCCTTCGATTTCGAGGCGCTCGCCAATGCGCCGACGATCGCCAGATCGCATCCGGGCTCGCGCGCCTGGCCTCCGGCGATGGTGGAAATATACAGATCGTTCGCTAAAAGATTGACGTTGCCATGCCTGTATAGCACCGCCACCAGCATGGCGATGCGGTTGGCGTCGACGCCGTTCGCGGCACGTCGTGGCGTTGGCAGTACGGATTTGGTGACCAGCGACTGCACTTCGATGGGGAGACTGCGATGACCGTCCAACGTGAAGGTCACGCACGTGCCCTCCACCGGAGAGGGATCTGCGGAATTGGACGAGGAAAGAAACAGTCCGGACGGGTCCGTCACCTCTTCGATGCCTTCGCCGCTCATATCGAAACAGCCGACCTCATCAGTAGGGCCGAAACGGTTTTTCACCGCGCGCAGCATACGCAATGCGGTTTCGGTGTCGCCCTCGAACTGGCAGACCACATCAACCAAATGTTCCAACGTGCGCGGGCCGGCAATCGACCCGTCTTTGGTGACATGACCGACCAACAATACCGGAATATCAAGCGTTTTGGCGGTGTCGATCAGCGCGCTCGCCACTTCGCGCACCTGAGTCGAGCCTCCGGAGATGCCATCGACTTCCTGCGAGACGATGGTTTGCGCGGAATCGACGATGGCCAGCGCAGGCTTGCATTGTTCGATAAGCCCCAGCGCGGTTGACAGGTCGGTGGTGGCGGCCAGAAGCAGATTCGGTTCGACCGCGCCGATGCGCGAGGCCCTCATGCGCACCTGCGCCTGCGATTCCTCACCGGAAATATAGAGCACCGTGTTGCGCTCGGGCTGTGCTGCGGAAAGACGGGCAACATTGCCTGCGGTCTCCAGCAGCAGCGTTGATTTGCCGATACCCGGTTCGCCCGCGATAAGCGTGACGGAACCGGGAACGATGCCGCCGCCAAGTACGCGGTTGAATTCCGTGAACCCAGTGTCGATTCTGGAAATGTTTTCCGTACTGATTTCCGTGATCGGTTTCGCCGCGGAATCGGGCACTGCATGCGATAGCGTGCGCGATGTGCGTCCGGGAGCGGCGGTGCGCGACGATGCGGAGGGGCGCGCTTCATGGAATTCCTCGATGGTGCCCCACTGGCCGCATTCAGGGCAGCGGCCCAGCCATTTCGGCCCGCTCCAGCCGCATTCGGAACATACAAATTGCGAGGACGTCTTTGCCATATCGCCGACAATACGGATATTTTGGGACAATCGTTTTCGGAGATATTAAGGGGGTGCTGGTGCGGGATAATGGCGAGATCACGGTTTCTGGATTCGAGCGTCTCACGGATATGAAAGAATAACAGCCATGTCTACTACGCAAACTTCCTCTTCTCATGGCAAACTGATCGTGGCTGTCATTGCCGCCGCTTTGGTGGTCGTGCTCGCCTTGGTGTCCGCTTTCATCTGGCCCGGCTGGGCTCTGAACAAGGGCGATGAAGCGTCCACTCAGGGCACCACCACCTCGCAGGGCGCGTCGCAGGATGCCTCTGAGCCGACCACGCCGTCCATTGACGCTGTGGCGTTGCCGGATGACGCCAGCGAACTGTTGAAGGCCATGCCTGATTCCGTGTTGAATTTCGCGCGCACCAAGGCCGATGCCAGCACTTCGTGGAGCGGCGCTTCCCCGGTCGAGGAGTACACGTTGACGTATTCCACGGGCAAGGACGGTCAGGGTATCACCTTGAAAGTGGCGCAATGGTCTCAGTCCGAGGATGCGCAAAGTCAGTATGACAATCTGACCGGTGCCATGACCGGCAAGGAGCTGGGCGGCGGCAATGTGAAGGTTTCCGGTGAAGCGACCGGCGCCTATAGCGCCAAAACCGATCCGGACGACGAAACCAAGGCCATCGCGGTCTGGCGCAACGATACCGTGGTGTTCCAAGCCACGGGAGCCAAGGATTCGGTGCAGCGCTTCTACCAGCAGTTCCCGCTATGATGCTGCCTACGGCTGGTTGTGCGATCCTATGATTCATGCATGATTCACGTAAGATTCAGCCGTGGACCATGCGGACTGCGTTTGCCTGATCTTCCGATAAAGAGGTGCGTGCTTCCACCATATGAATGCGGTTGTGTGTGTTAGTCCCCGAAGCAGTGTAGTATTGGGCAAGTTGCAAACTTTTACCCTTTGAGTTTAAGAACGGAGGCTGAGATGGGCTCGGTCATCAAGAAGCGCCGCAAGCGGATGAGCAAGAAGAAGCACCGCAAGATGCTGCGTAAGACTCGCCACCAGCGCAAGTAGTCTTCAGGCGCGGTTGAAGCGTCGCTTAAACAAAATCCCGTATGTCTTCTTGAGGTATGCGGGATTTTTGCATATTGCAAAGAAATAAACGAAAAGTACGAGAATCGAAAATCAATAGATGCAAAAAGAAGGCTGTGCGCTCGAAGTTGAACGCACAGCCTCATATGGTTTTCGTGTAGGTTCGCGAAAATCCGCGGAAAATGCGGAACTTACGCTACTTCAAACTCACTTGTTGGAGTTGGTGAGCACGCGCGGACCGTTGGGATCGCCCACGATGACCTGGTCCACCATGTGCAGGAACAGGCCATGCTCCACCACGCCAACGGTGTTGATGAGATCGTCGGCCAGAGCCTCCGGGTGTTCGATGCATTCGAGGTGCAGATCGACCACGTAGTTGTTCTCGTCGGTGCGCACCGGCTGGCCTTCGGCGTCGAGGCGAAGCACCGGCTTGTAGCCGCGGGATTCGAACTTCTTGACGACCTGGCCTGCGCCGAACGGAATCACCTCAACCGGCAGCGGGAACTTGCCGATGGTGTCCACAACCTTGGACTCGTCCACGATCCACACGATCTTGTTGGAGTTGGTGGCCACGATCTTCTCCCACAGCAGAGCGGCGCCGCCGCCCTTGATGCCGTTGAAGTTCTTGTCGACCTCGTCGGCGCCGTCGATGGTCACGTCGATGTGATCAACGTCATCGATGTCGACGATCTTGATGCCGTAGCCTTCGGCCTGCTCCTGAGTGCGGCGGGAGGTGGTCACGCCGGTGAACTCCAAGCCTTCCTCCTGCACGCGGCGGCCGAGCTCGTCGACCAGGAAGCGCACGGTCGAGCCGGTGCCCAGACCTGCGATCATGCCGTTCTGAATCAGCTTGGCAGCTCCGATGCCGGCTGCCTTCTTCAATGCGTCCTGCTGTGCCTTGTCCATGATCCTCCTTCGATATGGGGTTAAGACCGTCTCCATATTATCGGATGTGTTGATTTTTGTGCGTTTGCGGACATGTCATGAACGAAGGTGTGCCATTGGTGGTCAGCAAATGTTTTCACAGGATGTTTCACGCACTTTCGAGGCGTTAAGGTCGAAAGTGCTGGCTCGTTAGTTGTGCTTGACTGCAAATGGCGCTTCGTCGAGGACGAGCGTGCCGTCGCCTTGCACGTAGCCTTCCACCGCGATGTAACCGCGGATCAGGCGTGGCTTGCCGTCGAACGTCGGACTGGAATTTGGCGGGGGAGTGAAGCGAATGGTGCCCGACACCGCCAATCCCGAAGGACTGGCGCGATGCGGCAGTTTCGGCAAATCGGCGACGGCGTTCGTTGGCGCCGACGCGTTTGCGGATTCGGCTGATTCGCTCGTTGGCGCCGGCGTGTTTTCCGAGGAATTCGCGGATTGTTCGTTCTGTGCATCGTCGGCTGGCTGCCGCTCGTCATGCTCGTGGGGAAAACAGTCCGGCTTGAGCAGCATTTCGGCATACGATTTGCGCGGTGCCTCGGCGTCAGGCGTCGTGCCATCAGGCATGGTCGTATCAAGCGCGGTGGTCGGTTCCGGCATGTCGTCGGATTCCACCGGCATTTCGTTGGACGTCAACGGCAATGTCGCCTCGTCGGGCGCTGGATAGCCTTCCGGCTCCACCAGCATATCGGCGATGGAACGCGGACGCGGCTCCGGATCGGCCGCGCCCATCAGATCATCGGCCAACGATCCTTGAGCGGACTTGCCTTGCCCGCGCCCCATATGGTATTCGTCCGTAGTGATTTTGCCGTCAAGCAGCATTTGGGCATCATCGGGAACATCGGTACCTTGCGAATATTCGGAAGCCAGCAGCGACTGCCAACCCTCCAAAGGAAGATATCCTTCACGGATCTTCGAACGGCAATCGCCCGCATAGGTGCGCGCCAGCTCGTCCACCTTCTCATTGCCGGCATTGCCGGCATGACCCTTGACCCATACGAATTTCACCGGTCCGGGGCGCTTGGAGATTTCGGCATCGATCGCGCGAATCAGATCCGCGTTCTTTACCGGCTTCTTCTGCGAGTTCTTCCAGCCGTTCTTCTTCCAGCCGTGAACCCACGTGGTGGAACAGTTGATCGCATACTGCGAATCGGTTTCGATCACCAACGGTTCGGAGCCGGGGTGCGCGCGCAACGCCTCCAGCACTGCGCACAGCTCGCCAATCTGATTGGTGCCGTTCGTAGCTCCGCCGGCATCGCAGTCGCTGTCATGGTGATGCCCCGGCTTGCCGCCTGTGGCAAGCTCATGATCGGCCCAACCCCAACCCATCGGACCATTCGGATTGCCTAAAGCGGAACCGTCTGTAGAAACCGTAATCGTCATATCTCTACCCTACGAAAGCCGTGAGACGCTGCCATACGTGGTGAACTGCGAACTGTGATCGGGCGACGTCGAACGGGAATCTCAATCATCCAAACACAGCATGACGGAAGCGCGGAACAGCGTGCCGTCATAATCGAACGAGGTCGCGCCATGATGCCGTTCCGCGGTTTCGCGCACGGTGGCGGTGCCCAAACCTTCACCCCCATGCTTGGTTGAGGCGAAAGCGTCGCCAACCTGCATAATGGAGGAATCGTGCGTGTTGTCGACCACAATGAACAGTGATGCGGGCGGCCCAGTGCGATATTTGATGCGCACCCTGAGTTTTTTCTCCCCATCCTGTTGTTTCATAATGGCCTCAGACGCATTTTCCAGTAGATTGCCGACCATGGAACATAATTCGGCATTATTGATGTTGAGATATTGCGGCACCGACGCTTTGACGTCGACTTCAGCCCCTATATGGCGGATCCAGTCACAGTAGTAGACCAGCACCGCGTTCAACGAAGCATGTTCGCAATACTGCATGGGGATGGGCTGCAACAGCCTATGATTGGCCATCTCCTCCAAATACGAGGTGATGCCGGGCATATCGTCGGCCGCGGCGAGAGCCTGCAACGTCTGAATATGATGCCGGATATTGTGCTTGATCTGCCTCGCTTCGTTGATGCGTTCGTTCATATGCTGCAGCTGCAAGGTCTGCATGGCTTCGTAATGTTCGCGTTTGCTGGCTTCGCGCAGTCGATCCGCCTGCTGGATCATATACCAGATGAGGAAGTAGGCCATGGTCATGAAACCGGAATATGCGATGGATACGGTGAAGGCGATGCTAAGCACGCGGGTGTCGAGCAGCGATGCGTTGTCGGCGGGCATGCACCACACCACAATTGCTGTGGAAATGAACGGAAAAAGCCAGATGACCCTCCAAAAATTCCTGCTGATGGAAGGTGAATCGAATGTTGCGGAAAATGAATGATGGAACGGATGGAAAAGTGTAGTCGCCGCAATCAAATCAAAAATCAGCAGACTGATCATTCCCGGCCATCCGACACGTAAATTCATGGACTGCTCATTCAGAACAGCTAAATCCACGGCCAAAGACAGGTAATAAATGATCGCGACGATATATGCGACTGTTGAAACAACGAAAAGAAGCTGCCCCCAAGGAAGATTCGTCATCTTACGTAAAGCCAATACCACAACCGGAGCCGAAGGAATCACGGACCAGAGCGAGGGGACGTGAGCGAGGCAACATGCGATGCCGCACAGGAAGAAGACAATCACGCCGGAAATCATGAGAATAAGGCCGTCGCGCTTGGGATTCTCCATATGATGCCAGGTCATGTACAGGCAGAGAAGCAGGCCCGTTAGCGCGTTTAGCTGCTCGCCGATGGCGAAGAACATGCATGATGGCGCGATCGATGCGAGTGCGTCAAGCATGGCTAGTCCTCCATTCTCATGCGGGTGAACGTGTATTCCGCGTATTTTCTGCAGGTGGTGGTCACCGCGGTTTTCGTGATGGGAATGTGCTTGCCGCCTTTCATCACGAATTCATTGTTGCTGATGCCTGACACGTAGTCGAAGTTGACGAGCACTCCTCGCGCGGTGCGGTAGAAGTTGCTGAATACGGTGAGACGATGTTCCACATCGGAGAAGTTGGTGCGGATTTTCGCGCAGGTGCCGTCGGCGAAGGTGAATTCCACATAATGCGCGCTGGAAAGCGCGTAGGCGATAAGGCGACGGTCCATGGTGATGGCGGGATTGCCGAACGCCACCTGCCATGCGGCGTCCGTGCTGCTTTGTGCATTGCCCGTCGATTGATGTTTTTTCAGATGAGTGACCGGTGTTTTCGTGTCGAGCTGCGCTGCGACGCGGTCCATGGTCGCATGGAACGCGTCGTGATTCAGGGGCTTCAACAGATATCCGCTTGCCTGCACCTCGTAGCCGAGCACGGCGAAATCAGTGCTTGACGTGATGAACACGATCGGGCAATTGTCGTTTTGTCTGCGCAACGTCCGTGCGATATCAAGTCCGGTCGCCGCATGCGTGGCGGTTTCGTCGTCCGACAGATAGCAGTCGAGCAGCAGCAGGTCGTATCGGGCGTCTTTCCAGCTTTTGATGAAGGATTCCGCATCGGCGAAGGTCACGCATTCCACGCCGATATCGCGGGTGCGTTTGAAATATTCCGCGCACATGACGGCCATCAGTTGGCGTTCGGCGGCGTGGTCTTCGACGATGGCGATGCGCATCGTTCACCTCCCATGAAGATTGGCGGGGACCGCTGGACTGAGTGTTGTGTCGTTATCATTCAAGCGTAATGCGAAGCGGGGCCGGCAGGAGGGTGATAGCGTGCGTGTCATGCCAGAATTCGGCGTTTCGTGCCATATCGCACGATTCGTGTTCGTTGCGATTCGTATTCGGGCGGATATGCGAGAAGCCCGCCTTTTTCAGGAAAGCGGGCTTCTCAGTGAGTTTGCGAATGATTGGCGAATGGCTGGATTACGCCGATTCGCCAATGATCACTCGGCCAAGGCCTTGTCCACGACTTCGGTGGCTTCGGCGAGCACCTTGTCGAGGGCTTCGGGGGATTCGAAGGACTCGGCGTACACCTTGTAGATGTTCTCGGTGCCGGAAGGACGCGCGGCGAACCAGTTGTCCTTGGTGGTGACCTTCAGGCCGCCGATCTTGGCGTGGTTGCCCGGTGCCTCGGTCAGCTTGGCGGTGATGTCCTCGCCGGCCAGCTGCGTGGCGGCCACGTCATCACCGGTCAGCTTGGCGAACTTGGCCTTCTGCTCCAGTGTGGTCGGGGTGTCGACGCGCTTGTACCAAGACTCGCCGAAGCGGGCCACCTGATCCTGATGCAGCTGCGCGGGGTTCTTGCCGGTCTTGGCGGTGATTTCCGCAGCCAGCAGGTCAGGGATCAGACCATCCTTATCGGTGGTCCACACGCGGCCGTCCTTGCGCAGGAAGCTCATGCCGGAGCTCTCTTCGCCGCCGAAGGCGACTTCGCCCTTGAACAGCGGGTCAACGAACCACTTGAAGCCGACCGGAACCTCAACGAGCTTGGCGTCGATGGAAGCGGCCACGCGGTCGATCAGGGAGGAGGACACCAGCGTCTTGCCGATGCCGGCGCCTTCCGGCCAGCCCGGGCGGTTGCCGCCGAACAGGTACTCTACGCACACGGCGATGTAGTGGTTCGGGTTCATCACGCCCCAGTTCGGGCATACGATGCCGTGACGGTCGGCGTCCGGATCGGTGCCGCCGACCAGGTCGTACTTGTCCCAAGCGCCGTTGTTGAGGGAGTCCACAAGACCCTTCATAGCGTACGGGGAGCTCGGATCCATGCGGATCTTGCCATCATGGTCGATGGTCATGAAGCTCCAGGTCGGATCGACCTGCGGGCGCACCACGTCGATGGTCAGGTTGAACTTCTCGTTCATCAGCGGCCAGTAGTTGACGGAAGCGCCGCCGAGCGGGTCGATGCCCAGGCGCACGCCGGAGGAACGGATCACATCGAAGTCGATGACGTTCTCCAGATCGGCGACATAGTGCTCGCGGAAGTCGAAGCGCTCGACCAGATCGGACTTGACGGCCTGATCGAACGGAACGCGCTTGATGTTCTTGAAATCGCCGAGCAGCTCGTTGGCACGATCCGCGATGGCGTTGGTGACGTCGGACGGAGCCGGGCCGCCGGTGACCGGGTCATACTTGAAGCCGCCATCGGTCGGCGGGTTGTGCGACGGGGTCACCACGATGCCGTCGGCCAGGCCTTCGCCGGTGAAACGCTGGGTGCCATCCGCTGCGCGGTTGTGGGTCAGGATGGCCTGGGACACAACCGGGGTCGGGGTGAAGTCGTCGCGGGAATCGATGCGCACGGTCACGCCGTTGGCGACGAGCACTTCGATGGCGGTCTTCCAAGCCGGCTCGGACAGAGCATGAGTGTCGCGGCCGATGTACAGCGGGCCGGTCACGCCGGCCTTCTTGCGGTATTCGGCGATGGCCTGGGTGATGGCGACGATATGGGCCTCGTTGAACGAGGTCTTCAGAGACGATCCGCGGTGGCCGGAGGTGCCGAAGGAGACACGCTGTTCCGGAACGTTGGGGTCGGGGACGACGTCATAGTACTTGCCGATGACCTCGTCGACATTGATCAGATCTGCTGGGGTAGCGGGCATTCCCGCATTGTTTGCAACCATAGTCACTATTCTGCCACGCTTTTGCGTCAGATGTGCGTAACTGTCCCATTATGCGCGATGAATACGTTGTCTGTTTAGTGCATGTTCGGATGTGTGTACATGAATTTTCGAAAATGGCGGATTCTGCGCTTAGCCGAGTTGCGCAATGTCAAACGATGGTGTATAGTTCTATGCTATTCGACTGATGCAGGGTTGCTAGTCAACATAAAGACGCAAGACCTGAGATGTGGCTGAACTATAGCCATATCTCAGGTCTTTTTTTGTTGCCCGAAGCGGTGTTGCTCGGATCGAATCGGTTGTAAGGGAAAGAAAGGAAATCAGGATGGCTGACTCACTCGCATCGCAGATCATCACTGCAATCGGTGGTCCTGAAAACGTTCGCAGTCTGACGCATTGTGCCACTCGACTGCGCTTTGAACTGGTTGACGCATCCAAGGTCGATCAGAATAGTCTCGAGCACATGCAGGGCGTGCTCGGCGCGGTGCCGCAGAGCGGCGACCGCTTCCAGGTGGTCATCGGCGGTGGCGTTGCCACCGTGTACGAAAACATCATGCATCTGCCCGAAATGGCCGGTGTCGGCGGTGCCTCCGCATCCGACGATGGTCAGAAGAGCAATGCCGACGTCAAGGCCGAAGCCCGTTCCAAGGCCCGCGGCAAGGTGGCTTGGCTGGACTCCTTCTTCGAGTATCTCTCCGATTCCTTCCGCCCGATTCTGGGCGTGCTGCTCGGCGCTTCCATCATCATCGCGCTGGTCAACCTGCTTATTTCGCTGAACGTCATTCCGAATGACGAGGTTTCCGCAGGCTGGGTATTCGTGAAAGCCATCTGGAAGGGCGTATTCTACTTCCTGCCGATCATGGTCGCCTACAACGCGTCCAAGAAGCTCAAAGTCGACCCATGGCTGGGTGGTGCCATCATGGCCATGCTCATGACCCCGCAGTTCACCGGCTTGATGGACGCCAAGACCACCACGTGCGTGGAGAACGCCGCTCTGGGCACCAAGTCTTGCATGGCCAACATATTCGGTCTGCCGATGGCATTGAGCGACTATTCCGGCAACGTGTTCGTGCCGCTGCTCATGGCCGCCGTGCTTGCTCTCGTCTACCACGGATTGAAGAGGATCATCCCGGAAAGCGTCCAGCTGGTCTTCGTGCCGTTCTTCTGCATGATCATCGTTGGCGCGCTGACCGCCTTTATCATCGGCCCGATCGGCGTGTGGGTCGGCAACGGCCTCGGCGTCGGCTTGGCCTGGATGAACATCCATGCCCCGTTCATCTTCGCCATCATCATTCCGATGCTGTACCCGTTCCTCGTGCCGCTCGGTTTGCACTGGCCGCTCAACGCCCTGATGCTCATGAACATCCAGACTCTCGGCTACGACTTCATCCAAGGCCCGATGGGCGTGTGGAACTTCGCCTGCTTCGGCGCTACCGCTGGCGTGCTCTTCCTTGCTGTGCGTGACAAGGATAAGGACATGCGCCAGACCGCTTTGGGCGCACTTGCGGCCGGCCTGCTCGGTGGCGTTTCCGAACCGTCTCTGTACGGCATTCACCTGCGTTACAAGCTCATCTACAAGCGCATGCTGGTGGGCTGCGGTCTCGGTGGCGTCGTCATCGCCATCCTCGGTTGGCTCTTCCCGTCCGTCACCGCCGCCGGCCAGACCGTGCATGGCGTGACCACCACCGCTTTCGCATTCACCTCGTTGCTGACCATTCCGGTCTTCAATCAGATGTGGGTGTATGCAGTGTCCATCGCCGTGTCCTTCCTCACCTCCTTCCTTCTGATCATCACCTTCGACTACCGCACTCCGGAACAGAAGGCCGAAGTGCTGGCCCGCGCGGCTGCCAATCAGAAGACCGCTGTCTCGTCGGTCGAAGCCAAGGGAGTCGCTCCGGCTGCTGCCACTGTTACCGCCACCAAGACTGAAGCCCCGGCTGCTGCCGCCACCACCGTGGTGAACGCTCCAGTCGCAGGCCATGTGATTTCCCTGGATGAAACCGGCGATCCGGTGTTCGCGTCCCGCGCACTAGGCGAAGGCGTCGGCATCCAGCCGGCAGACAGCACCGTCGTCGCGCCGGTATCCGGCGTGCTGCAGACCGTCGCCGAAACCGGTCACGCATTCGGCATCAAAACCGATGATGGCGTGGAAGTGCTCGTGCACGTCGGCATCGACACGGTGAAGATGAACGGCGAAGGCTTCGATGTGAAGGTCAAGGCCAACGAACACGTGAACGCGGGGGACAACCTCGTTGTCGTCGACTTTGATAAGGTTAAGGAAGCTGGATACAGCACCACCACATTGATGACGGTGCTGAACACAGTGGCCTTCGCGTCCGTCACGCCAAAGACCGGCGTCGACGTCAAGGCCGGTGAGTCGGTGATCGACATTCAGCGCTGACCAATCGCATAGTCGGAAGGGGCCGACGTGGACGTTCTTCGCGTATTCAACAATAATGTCGTACTGGCAAAAGACGGCAATAGTGAGGTGATTCTCACCGGTCGAGGCATAGGTTTCCAAGCCAAGCCCGGCCAGCATGTTGACGACGCGAAGATCGTCCGTCGGTTCGTTCCCGTAGATGGCAAGGATCCCGACCATATGGCCCAACAGGTGGCCGGGATTCCGCCCGAAATCATTCGTCTCGTTGCGGACGCCATGAACCGCACCGGTCTGAAGGAACAGGCCGACAGACAGCCTGCATTGGTGCTGGCATTATCCGACCATATTTGCGGTGCGATCCGCCGATCGCAAAACAAGCAGACCATCGAATATCCGCTGGAAGCCGAAGTGCGTTCGCTCTACGCGAGCGAATATGCCAAAGGCAAAGCGCTGGTCGATGCCATGAACACGTATCTGGGCGGTGCGCTGCCGGATTGCGAAGCCGTGGCTTTGGCCCTGCACTTGGTCAATGCGGGCTTCTCTACCGGCGATCTTTCCGCCACATACACCATGACCGGCGTCATCCAGCAAATGCTGACGGTCATCGAAGGCTATTACGGCATCAGCCTTGACCAGAACAGCGTCAATGTGGCGCGTTTCATCACGCATCTGCGCTATCTTTTCGTGCGCATCCACCAACATGAACAGCTTGACGACGAGCCTGAACCAATCGTGGAATCCATCAAAACCTCATATCCGAAAGCATCGGATTGCGCAAACAAACTCGCGATCATCATCAAAATGCGATTGGATGCAAGTCTTTCGCAAGCGGAAATCGCCTATCTCACCTTGCATGTCGCACGAGTGACTTCTCATGCGACGGAATCGCATGAGAATGACAATGCCAATGCATAATCTGCATAAAATACATAATCATCGTAATAAATAATTTAATAATTACGATAATAGTTACTGATTTACATTGGAAGTATTGGCTTCGGGCGCTTCCGGCACACGCACGCACAACGACTTACGCTCCACGCTGAAACGAATATGCTGCGTTTCGGGAAGCATATCGCCGTCAACCTGCGCCAAAACGGGCTTCTCCAACTTGATTTCCGCGCTGACGCCCTGAATCTGGTCAACCGTGGAATTCGTGGACAGCGGACTCTGCTGGGCCTTGCCGGTGATCGTCTGATGCAGCACATCGCCGAACAGATTCGCCCAACCGATCAAACCGCCGGATGTGTCAATGATCTCGTAATCGAGAATGCCGTCATCGTACACGGCGTCGGGCATGAGCGAAAATACCGGAATCTGGCCGCAATTGCCGGCCATGAACGTGCGGAAGGTCAATCCGTGCGTGGCGTGCGTGCTGCCGTCGGCGCTGGTAATGGTCACATCACCCTTGTACTTCGGGGCGAACAGGTTCTTCACGCCCGACACGAAATAGGCGAGCCAGCTGATGTTCTTCTTCAACTCAGGATCGGTGTCGTCGATCATCACCGCATCAAAGCCGATGCCCGCGATAATAAGGAACGCATGGCCGTGATCGGCGGCTTCATCATCGAGCAGCGTCAGTCGGCCGACATCCACCAAACGCGAACCATGAGATGTGGCGACGGTCAGCGCCGCATCGATATCATCCACAGGAATGCCCATATTGCGGGCAAACAGATTGCCGGTGCCAATAGGGATGATGCCCAGCGCGTGGCCGGTTCCCGAAAGTGCGCTCGCCACCGTGCGCACCGTGCCGTCGCCGCCGACCGCGACCACCACGTCGGCGCCATGCTCCAAGGCTTCCAGCGCGCAGGCGCGACCATCCTTATCAAGCTGCGTTTCGATATATTCAACCTGCGTGAGATGCTTCGCCTCGCAGAACTCCTGAATATGCTGCTTGCGTTGTTCCGCCTGCGGTTTCGAAGGATTGATCACAAACGCGTAATGCACCTGATCATCGTCGCGCTTGTCGAGCTGTTCCGCAAGTTTGCGATGCTTATACGCGCGTACTGCGAAAAAGACGGCCGCGCACACCGCTGCGACCGCAAGAACGACAATCAGAATGATAACAGGCATAGGCATGTCATCTATTGTTCACGGAAGATGCGAAAAAAGCGAATCAAGACTGATTTATTCGACGATTCCTGCACGTTGTATACAAAAATGAGAGGACTGCGGCGGGTGTCGGCTTTCAGCACTAGGCTAGGAGGCATGCTTGATATCCAATTCATTCGTGAACATGCTGACGTTGTTAAGGAATCCCAGCGCAAGCGTGGCGAATCGGTCGAACTGGTCGACGAGGTGCTGCGCTCCGACGAGGTTCGTCGTTCCTCTCTGAAGGAATTCGAGGCTGCCCGTGCGCAGCAGAAGGAAATCGGCAAGAAGGTCGCCGCGGCTCCGGCCGACGAAAAGGCCAAGCTGATTGCCGAAACCAAGGAACTCTCCCAGAAGGTTTCCGAATACAAGGCCGCAGCGGACGCCGCAGCCGAAGAATACACCACCGCCATGTGGAAGCTCTCCAACGTGGTTGAGCCGGAAGCTCCGGAAGGTGGCGAAGACGATTACGTGGTGGTCAAGAAGGTTGGACAGATCCGCGATTTCGCAGCCGAAGGTTTCGAGCCGAAGGATCACCTGACCCTCGGTCGTGGCGTTGCCGGCATCGATATGGAACGTGGCGTGAAGGTCGGCGGTTCCCGCTTCTACTTCCTGCGCGGCCAGGTGGCACGTATGCAGATCGCCATGCTCACCATGGCTGTGGACCAGGCCGAAGAGCACGGCTTCACGCTGGCCATCACCCCGACGCTGGTGCGTCCGGAAGTGATGCGCGGCACTGGCTTCCTCAACTCCCATGCCGACGAAATCTACCGTCTGCGCGAACCTGATGAGCAGTATCTGGTCGGCACCTCCGAAGTGGCGCTTGCCGGCATGCACGAGAACGAGATTCTCGACCTGTCTGACGGTCCGCTGCGTTACTGCGGCTGGAGCTCCTGCTACCGCCGTGAGGCTGGCGCAGCTGGCAAGGATACTTCCGGCATCATCCGCGTGCACCAGTTCGACAAGGTGGAAATGTTCGTTTACACCAAGCAGGAGGACTCCTACAAGGAGCATGAGCACCTGCTGGCCATGGAGCAGGAAATGCTCGGCAAGGTCGAGGTGCCGTACCGCATCATCGATACCGCTGCCGGCGATCTGGGCTCTTCCGCAGCCCGCAAGTTCGACTGCGAGGCTTGGGTGCCGACCCAGGGTCGCTACCGTGAGCTGACCTCCACCTCCAACTGCACCGAATATCAGGCTCGCCGTCTGAACATTCGCGAACGTATGGAAGATGGTGGCACCCGCGCCGTTTCCACGCTGAACGGTACGCTGGCCACCACCCGTTGGCTGGTTGCTATTCTTGAGAACCATCAGCAGAAGGACGGCTCCATCGTCATCCCGCAGGCCATGCGTGCCTACATGGGTGGCAAGGAAGTCATCGAGCCGACCAAGTGGGAAGCCTGATAGAATTTGGGTTTGCTTGGCAGAGTCTGATAGCTTGGGTTGCTCGTGGAGTTTGGTAACTCGGGTTTGTTTATCGGTTCCACTGAGTTGCTGAGCTACTAAACTGCTGAAACGGACTTCTGCAATACGAAATATGGAAGTCTGAGGATGCCTGGCATTTGGCATTTGCCGATTTCTGGCTTTTCTGGCTTATGGGAAGGGACTCGCGGTGAGCGGGTCCCTTCTTTTTTGTTTTCGCCGCGTTCTTTCCTTTGTCCTTGCTCGCTTTCTTCCCCTCGTTCTTTGGGTTGTGCTATATTAGCGTTTCGTGCGTGATGCACATGGGTAGGTGTCTGAGCGGTCTAAAGAGACGGTCTTGAAAACCGTTGAGGTGCAAGCCTCCGCGAGTTCGAATCTCGCCTTACCCGCCTATAAGGCTTACTGAGAGCGCTCTAAGCACTCGGTAAGCCTTTTTTGTTGCTGCAATCCGGGTAAACTCCACCCAAGTTCGGCTCAGCACCGTCCAAGTCTCAATTCTTCCATCCACTGGAATAATTCTCCCCGCTAGGGAGCGCGTGAAAGTCCGTATTCTTCCATCCACTGGAACAATCTTCCCGCTGTTGGCCCTGTGAGCGTCCAGATTCTTCCAGTGGGTGGAGGATTTGGGTCGCTGGGATGGTCTGTGGCAGGGTGATTCTTCCAGTGACTGGGGGATTTTTCCCGCTGGGGGGCTTGTCGGCGTCTGTTTTTCTCCAGTGGGTGGAAGATTTGGGTCGTTGAGAGGCTTGTAAATGTCCACTTTCTTCCAGTGACTGGAAGGATTGGGGAGGGATTGTGATGTTGTTCGGTGTACGATCAGGCTGAGTTGTGAGAAAGGCTGCTGTGACTATGCGTGAGAATGGGATGCAAATGAAGGAACGAGCGATGGGAGCTATGGCTGGGCTTGCGTTGGGCGATGCGTTGGGAATGCCTACGCAAAGCATGTCGGACAAGCAGATTCGCCGGTATTACGACGGTCCGATCACGAAACTTATGAATGCCGTGCCGCAGCAGCCGATCGCACCGAATATGAAAGCTGGTGCCGTCACCGACGATACAGAACAGGCTTTCGTACTCGCACGGCGACTTATCGACGATAACGGCTGCATTGATAACACCCGATACGCCCACGATCTGCTGCAATGGGAAGCTGCGATGAAGGCCAAGGGATCGCTTGACCTGCTGGGACCTTCCACCAAAGCAGCGCTGCAAAAACTTACCGAAGGCGTAAGTCTGGAAGAGACCGGCCGATTCGGCACCACCAACGGCGGTGCAATGCGTGCCACGCCGGTGGGCATCGCATTCCGTCCAGGCCAAGCGCTCGCCGACGCCGCCTGGCGATCCTGTGTGGTGACGCATAACACGGTGCAGGGCATTGAAGCGACCACTTTGGTGGCTGCGGCGGTGAGCTTTGCCATTGAAGGAGAACGTGACTTTTTGCACCTCGCGGTGGAATTCGTACGGAAGCTTCCACAGCGTGGCAATTGGTCGGCAAAGGCTTCGGTGCTTGCGCGTGTGCAATATTTCATGAATTGGGCCGAAACTGATGGATGCAGGCTCAATGACAACGAATTCGCTGCTGTGCTGCAACGGAATTGCGGTACCAGCGTGGAATCGAACGAGTCCGTGGCCGCCGCTTTCGCCATTGCGGCGCGTTTTTTTGACGATCCCACGCATGCTTTGTGTTTCGCGGCTTCTATCGGTGGCGACACTGACACCATTGCGGCTATTGCGGGCGCGATGCTGGGGGCGTGGCATGGTATGCAAGGTTTCGACAAAACCATGCTTGATCAGGTGCTTTCACAACTTGCTGAAGATAATCACCTTGATTTGGTCGGCACTGTTACGTCGCTACGCGCGTTACGCGATGATAGTGCGCTTAATGATGTCAATATCGTTTGATCTGCAGGAACCGTAGTTAGCGAAACTATGACGGAAGTGCGAAAGGCATCGCAATGACTGGAAAAGTTATTTCTCTTGGGCAGGTTATTGTCGATCTGACCATGAATGTGGACGCGGTGCCGCGTGCGGGTGAAGATGTGTTCGCCGGCAATGTGCAAACGCAGGTTGGTGCCAGCTTCAACACGCTGTATGCCGTGCGCCGCATGGGCGTTAAGGCGTCTCATGCTGGTGTGATTGGTACGGGGCCGTGGGCTTCGCAGATTCTGCAAACGTTGGAAAATCAGGAAATTCAGCATATCGGCAAGCGGGATGCCGTGCACGATTCGGGATTTTGCGTGGCGTTGACCGACGCGAATGCTGAACGGACGTTCATTTCGACGAGGGGCGCAGAAGCGTACGGCAGTGCCGATGCGTTCGATTCTGTGAATCCAGAAAAGCGGGATGTCGTGCATGTGAGCGGATACACGTTGGTGCATCGCACTGCGGACGCGCTGCTTGCTTTTGTGAAAAGAACGACTGAACATCGTGAGTTCACTGCGGTATTCGATCCTTCTCCGATGATCTCGGCAGTTGATGATGACGTTTTCCGTGTGATGCTCGCATATCGTCCGATATGGTCGTGCAATGAACGCGAGGCAACGTTGATTGCGCAACGTTTGGCGGCGCTCGATAGTGGCGATTCTTGCGATTGCAAGGTTTCGCGGGATATGCTGCAAGAGATTGAGAGTGCGAATGTCAATGAGGAGACGGTTGCGTGGCTGTGCGATCGATTGCAATCTCCTGTAATCGTTCGCGTGGGCGCGGATGGTGCGTGGTCGGCGATTCCCGGTGACGAAGTGCTGCGAATTCCAGGTTTTCCAATGAAAGCGGTGGATACCAATGGCGCTGGTGATTGTCACGCGGGTGTGTTGTGCGCCCTGCTGTGCGAAGGCGTGCCGTTGGAGGAGGCTGTACGTTGTGCCAATGCTGCTTCGGCGTTGTCTGTAACGCGATCAGGGCCGGCTACCTGCCCTGATCGAAAGGAGGTTGAGCGGCTCCTAGGAAGGGCGTTCTAAGACTTATGGTACAAATGACTATAAGTGGTTATATCATGTGCACGATTGCGCTGACGCGGCGTGCATGTCGCTTGCCCGCGGCGTTGCTCGGCAGATTCAAGGAGATTAGTTTCACATGAGCAATGAGAAAGGGACCCTCTCCATCGAGGAGCAGGGTATCGACACCATATCCGAAGAGGAGCGTAAGGGCACGCCGGCCAGTCTGTTTTGGCCCTGGTTCGCTGCCAATGTTTCCATGTTCGCCATGTCGTACGGCGCGTGGGCGCTCGGTTTCGGCATTTCGTTCTGGCAGGCCACCGCCATGACCATTATTGGCGTGGTCATCTCGTTCCTGCTGGTCGGCATCATTTCCATCGCGGGCAAACGCGGCAACGCGCCCACCATGGTGCTCACCCGCGCCACGTTCGGCGTGGAAGGTGCCAAAGTGCCAGCGGCTCTGAGCTGGATCGCCACATTAGGCTGGGAGATTTCACTGACCACCACCGCTGTGTTGGCATTATCAAGCACCATCGAAAAACTCGGTTGGGGCTCTGGTGTCGCGCCCAAGATCATCTCCACCATTGTGGTGGTCGGCCTTGTGGTGGTCGCAGGTATTTTCGGATACGACCTGATTATGCGTTGCCAGCAGGTCATCACCATCGTGACCGGTGTGATCACCGTCGGTTTCTTTATCCTCGGCTGGGGACATATTGACTTTTCCGCCATTGACTCGGTTCCGGCGGGATCATTGCCGGCCATGCTCGGCTGCTGCTTCTTCGTGATGACCGGCTTTGGCTTGGGCTGGGTGAATATCGCTGCCGATTACTCGCGCTATCTGCCGCGCAACTCCTCCAATGGCGGCATTGTGTTCTGGACCACATTCGGTGCGTCCATTGCCAATGTGTGCCTGATTTTCTACGGTCTGCTGCTCGCGGTTTCCAATGCCGACATGGCGGAAAACGTTGGAAATGATCCGATTGGAGCCATGGCTTCCATTCTGCCGACCTGGTACTTGATTCCGTACACCATTGTGGCCGTGCTCGGTTTGATGTCCGGCTCCATTATGGACAATTATTCCAACGGGCTTGCGCTGCTGTCGTTCGGTGTGAAGTTGCCGCGTACTGTGGCCGCCGCGCTCACCGCCGCTTTGACTGTGCTTGGCGTGGTCTACGTGACTTTCTTCTCTGACACGTTCATCGGCCCGTTCCAAGGCTTTCTGACCACGCTCGGTGTGCCGATGGCCGTATGGGCCGGCATGTTCGTGGCCGATGTGATCATTCGCAAGAAGGATTACAGCACTGCTGATTTGTATGATCCGAAGGGTCGTTACGGTGCGTGGAACGGTAAGTCTTTCGCCATTCTCGTCGTCGGTACCGTGCTTGGTTGGGGATTGGTGGTCAACACTGCCGCCAGCTGGCTGAACTGGCAGGGGTATCTGCTGTTCCTTATCGGGGGTAAAGACGGTAGTTGGGCTGCCGCCAATCTTGGTGTGATTGTTGCGCTGATTATTGGTCTTGCGGGATCGTTGATGTTCCAGCGTGGCGATATTACCAAGCAGGAAGCTGATCTGCCGGTTTCGGAAGCCTGACCAAACTTAAGTGATATACAGAAAGGGAAAGCCATGATCGCGGAAGATGAATGGCTGGTAGTTATCGACAGGCAGCGTGTTTTTGCGGAAAGTGAATGGTCCGCATGGGCTTGCCCGGACGGCTCCTATCACACTACTGATGAAGCGTTCGCACGATTGGCTAAGGCGTTCGGCGATCGTGTGGTCTATACGCGATATGTTGCGCCTGAGCCACCGCAAAACGCTTGGGTTGATTATTTCAAGGATTGGCCGCAGTTTTTGGTTGCTCCCGACGATCCGATGTACGATCTCACCGCGGATACCGCGGAATTGGCGCAAGGCCATGCCGTGGTCAGTTGCGACACTTTCGGCAAGTGGGGAAGCGCGCTGAGCAAAGCCATCAAGGGCGCCAAGAAGATTACCGTATGTGGTGTTGCCACTGATTGCTGCGTTCTGACCACCGTGCTCGCTGCTGCCGACAGCGGTGTAGCGGTACGCGTTGCTGCTGACGCCTGCGCCGGTAGCTCTCCGGAAAACCATCAGATGGCATTGAGCACCATGGCATTGTTCACGCCGCTGGTCACCGTCACTGATACTGATTCCATCGTAGGATAGGTAAGGACTTTGATTCTGCGGGGTTTGTTGAGTTCTGCTCAGCGAACCCCGCTTTTTTGTATGTCGTGCATATTGCGCCAAAACTTGGATGATGCTCGGCTGGCATCGGTAATGAGCCATTAATCTTGCGGTGCGCTTTTGTAACTGCGGCGTAACAGTGCGGTGGTGATTGTAACGGACGATTCCGGCACAATCGTGGGTATCGACAGTTTCGTGAAGAGGTTTTACTGACGGACATGTCTCTCACAGGAAAAATCCCATGTATGAATCGAGGCCACCATGGCACAGCAGATCACTAGCTTGCTTGACGATCCTACGCAAGCGGTCAGTCTAGACACTTTCAGTGGGCTCACCAAAGGATGCCCCGCACCATTCTGGCTTTTCCAAGGCGTTTGCGCGGCTTGGGGCATCGACCACCAGCGGGCGCAACTCAACCTCATCACCGTATCCGAGAACGCGACGTTCCTGCTGTTGCTGGACGGCGAGCCCCAAGGCGTGGTACGTGTCTCGCAGCCGGGCTATGTGGGAGGTCCCGAGGCGGTGGCGTCGGAAATCAGCTGGTTGAATGCGTTGCATGATATCGAAGGTATCAGCCTGATCAATCCGGTTCCCACCATCCGTGGCACGTTCGTAACGAAAATCACTGATCTGAACGGTGTCGGCTGGACGGTGATCTCCACGAAATATGTGGAAGGAACCGTGCTGGAAGATCTTGAGAATCCTGCACCGTATTACGAGACGATCGGTGAATGGGCTGCGAAATTCCATGAGCAGTCGCGCACGTGGAGCAAACCGTACGGTTTCACCCGCTTCAATTGGGATCTTTCGAACATGGTTGGTCCGGCACCGCGTTGGGGACGTTGGGAAAACGCCAATCTCACCGACGAAGAGAAGCAGCTGTGCGACACCGCGCTGTGGAAGGCCATGGACGTGGTGATGAAAGTGCCGAGAACCAACGAAACTTGGGGGCTTATCCATGCCGACTTGCGCCCGTCGAACGTGATTCGCGGCAATGACGGGAGACTGACCGTCATTGATTTCGACGATGCCGGATACAGCTGGTATCTCTACGATTACGCTTCATCGCTGAGTTTCATCGAGCATGAACCGTATGCTCCCGATCTTGCCAAGGCGTGGGTCAAGGGATACCAGCGCGTCGCAGGTTCGTTCACGGATGAGGAACTGCGTATCATGTCCGCGCTTTCCATGATCCGACGCATGCAGATGCTCGGCTGGACCACCAGCCACCGTGAGGATGCCCTGCCCGACGGTCTCGCTGCACAGCAGGCTCCCGGCAGCGTGATGTGCGCAAAAAACTATCTTGAGGATCCGCTCTGGCTGCTGCATTAGGCAAGTTGCATGAAACAAGCGTAATTACGCAGAAACCAGACAATCCAAGAAATCCAATCGTAAGCACGTAAAAATACGCAATTACGAAAATCTCAATTTTTATAACTTAACAACATCTGACCGCAACCAACCAAACGAGGAATCAATGGCATAACTCGCCGAACAATAAGAGAGGAAGGCGATTACAATGACTGCGTCAACTGTTTCGGGACGATCGATAGGCGGCGTGACCTACGTTGAAACCGACAAGGACTATTTCGCAAAACGACAGCTTAAGCGAACCGCGGGAGCGTTCGGTCTATGGGCCATCGGCATTTCCGCGGTGATCTCCGGCGACTTCTCCGGCTGGAACGGAGGCATCGCCCAAGCCGGATGGGGTGGCATGCTGGTGGCCGCCATCGTGGTGTACCTCATGTACGTGCTTATGCTCAACTCCATCAGCGAAATGGCGTCGGCCATGCCGCACACGGGTGGCGCGTATTCCTTCGCGCGTGCCGCCATGGGTCCGTGGGGCGGCTTCTTCACCGGCCTTGCGGAAACCATCGAGTATGTGATGACCGCAGCCACCATCGTCTACTTCTCGTCGGCATACGCTGATGCGATCTTGTCGAACCTGACCGGATATTCGCTTGACGATCATGGCTTGGCTTGGGTTTGGTGGCTTGCCTTGTATGCGATTTTCGTAGTGGTCAATTGGCTGGGCGCCGAAACGTCGTTCCGTTTCGCCGAAGTCGTGTCGATCGCCGCGCTCGCCATCGTCGCACTGTTCGGTATCGGCGCTTTCGCCACTGGTAAGGCCGATTTCTCCACGCTGCTCAATATCACGCCTACCGAAGGCAACTTCGCGTTCCTGCCGTTCGGCCCAGGTGCCATCTTCTACGCCATGCCGTTCGCCATGTGGTTGTTCCTTGGTATTGAGCAGCTGCCTCTGGCTGCAGAGGAAGTGCGTGAGCCGGAAAAGAACATTCCGAAGTCGTCCCGCCTGTGCATTTTCACGCTGGGATTGTCCGCGCTGATCATCGTGTTCCTGAACCCGGCTGTGGTCGGTTCCGAAGCGCTCGCTGGTTCCGATGAGCCGTTGCTGGATGGCTATCGTGCGATTCTGCCGGGCAATCTCGCCGCGGTGCTGTCCGCATTCGCGTTGATCGGTCTGCTCGCTTCCATCTAAGGCATTATGTTCGCGTATGGCCGCAACCTGTATTCACTGTCCCGTGCGGGCTATTATCCGGCGTTCCTGTCGCTGACCGGTAAGAAGAAGACGCCGTACTGGGGTCTGGTCGTCGGCGCGATCATCGGTTTCGCAGCCCTGTTCATCATCGCGTACGGCGGTGATGGCGCCGGTTCGGTGGTGTTGAACATCGCCGTGTGGGGTGCGGTGCTGGCATATCTGCTGCAGATGGTTTCCTATGTGATCCTCAGGAAGAAGATGCCTGATATCAAGCGTCCGTTCACCAGCCCGTTCGGCGTGCCGGGCGCGGTAATCGCAGGTTTGCTTGCATTCTGCATTTTCGTTGCCGTGCTGCTGAACCCGGATTATCGACTGGCCGTCTACGCCATGGTGGTCATCTACGTTCTCGCGACCATCTTCTTCGCGGTTTACGGACGTAAGCACCTGGTGCTTTCTCCGGAAGAAGAGTTCGCCGCTTCCGGCGGAAAGGTCGCATATAAGACTGAAGACTGACTGATTTTCTGCGATTATCGTTTCGTTTTCTTGAAATAAAACGATATTGCCAAGGCCGTGTTCATCTGGGATGCGGCCTTTTTCAATCATCGGAAATATGTAAAAAGGTCGACCAAATAGGTGGAAAACAGCGGAAATGGTTTGTTTCTGCGCTGTATCAGCCACTCAACATTACTGCGTTACCGTGTGGGTAACGCCACAGGAAGCCAACGAAAGAAGGAATCATGGCAACTCGATCAACCATCATGGACACCAATAGCTTCCGTCCGGAAATGGCGGCCGCGCTCGACCCAGAAACACGCAAACTAACCGAAGAGCGTGACGTGCTTGGTCCGGCCTACCGTTTGTTCTACCGCAATCCAGTGCATCTGGTGAAGGGCCGTGGCTCGCATCTTTGGGATGCCGACGGCGAGGAATACTTGGACGTGTACAACAATGTCGCATCCGTCGGCCACTGTCACCCGCGCGTGGTGGATGCACTTACCCAGCAGGCTTCGATGCTCAACACCCACACGCGCTACCTGCATGAGAACATCCTGCATTATGCGGAAGATATCCTCTCCACCATGCCTGACGAACTTGACCGCATCATGTTCCAGTGCACTGGTTCCGAAGCCAACGATCTGGCCATTCGCGTAGCACAGACCTACACTGGCGGCGAAGGCGTGATCGTGACCAGCGAGGCCTACCATGGCAATTCGGCACTCACCTCCAAGCTTTCCCCAGCGCTCGGCACCGCGCAAACGCTTGGCTTGACCATGCGCATGATTCCCACGCCGGACACTTACCGCTTGGTCATTGACGGCAAGCCTGCCGCGGAATGCGCCGCCGAGGAATTCGGCAACTGGATGGCTGGCGAAGTGCGCAAGGCCGTTGCCGATATGGAACGTCATGGCATCAAGTTTGCGGCATTGCTTGCCGACTCCATCTTCTCCTCCGACGGCGTGTACCCCGATCCGGTCGGCTATCTGAAGCCGGTGATCGACACCGTTCATGAACTGGGTGGCGTATGGATCGCCGACGAAGTGCAGCCGGGCTTCACTCGCACCGGCGACGCATTCTGGGGATTCGGACGCCAAGGCATTGTTCCCGATCTGGTCACATCCGGCAAGCCCATGGCCAACGGTCTGCCCACGTCGATGATGGCCGCCCGCCACGAAGTACTTGAACCGTTCGCAGGCTCCATTCCTTACTTCAACACTTTCGGCGGCAACCCGGTATGCATGGCCGCGGCCCAGGCGGTGCTTGACGTGATGCGTGACGAAGACACCATGGGCAACGCCAAGAAGGTCGGCGCAATATTCAAGGATGCCGTCGCGTCGCTTATGCCGGCACACCCCTGCATCGGCGACGTGCGTGGCGCGGGCCTGTACATCGGCTGCGAAATCGTCAAGCCGGGCACCAAGGATCCCGACCAGCAGGCAGCGCTCGATATCCTCGAAACCCTGCGTGACAACCACATCCTCACCTCCGTATGCGGCCGTTACGGCAATATCCTCAAGCTGCGCCCGCCGCTGGTGTTCAGCGAATCCGATGTGGATTGGTTCATGGATGGATTCATGAAGACTCTGGAAACATTGAAGCTGTAAAACGACAGATAACCATAAAGAAAGGGCGCGGATATGGAAGATCATACCGGCATCAGGCGCACGCGAAGCGCTACGAGCGAACTGGTCTACCGTATCCGCGCTCGCATTCGTGAACAGGAGCTTCTTCCCGGAGAGAAACTCGGATCGGAACGGGCGCTCGCCGACAGTCTTGGCGTCAGCCGTTCCGATTTGCGCAATGCGTTGACCGTGTTGGAATCCGATCATGAAATCATCCGCAAAATCGGTCGTGCCGGGGGCATCGTCATATCGGACGGACGTTTGGAACGCAATATCAACACGGTGGAATCATTGCCGACGATCGCGCGAAGACAAGGCATGCGCGTTTCGTCGAAAGTATTGCAGGCGGTGATTGCCCCGGCTTCCGTTTCCGACGTGCGTTTGCTGCGATTGCCGGGCGAGCATCCGATGATCTACGACATTACGCGATTGCGGTATATCGAAAATCGGCCGCTTTCGTTGGAACGGTCGCATTTGCCGGCATATCTGTTTCCTCTGTTCCTTACACGCGATTTGACGACCCCGTTCTACACCATGTTCGAACGTGATTATGGCGTGTATCCGTGCAATGTCGACGAAACATTGGAATCGGTGGTCGGCGACGAGCAGGAGAACGAGCTGCTGCAGATCGAGGCGGAAACTCCGCTGATGCGCATTCACCGGATCGCCTATGCGTCGGATGGACGCCCGTTCGAGCGTGCCACTGACGTGTATATCGCTGATCGCATGCGATTCACCATGCATCATTCCGGCTATGTACGCCTGTCCGCAACGTCTACGCAGAATATGACGAAATAAGCCGGAAGATTCTTCGGTTATACGATGCGGCGGTCGGCGGCCCAGCGGGTGAGTTCGGTGCGGTTTGACAGCTGCAGTTTGCGTAGTACGGAGCTGACGTGCGTTTCCACGGTTTTGATGGAAATAAACAGTTCCGCAGCCACTTCCTTGTACGTGTAGCCGCGCGCGATCAAGCGCATGACTTCCTGCTCACGGTTCGACAAGCGGTCCAGCTCGTCATCGTGGATCGGTCCGCTTGCAGAGCCGCCCATGCCAGCCGGTGAGCCATTTTGGAAAGCGGACAGCACGAATCCCGCCAATTTCGGCGAAAACACGGCATAGCCCTCATGCACTTGCTTGATGGAAGAAATCAAATCATCGCCGGAAATCGTCTTTGTCACATAGCCTTGCGCTCCGGCACGAATCACCGAACCGACATCCTGCGGCGAATCAGACACCGACAGTGCCAGAAACACGGTATTAGGGGAGTATGCGCGCGATTTCATGAGAATTTCAGCTCCGCCCCC
>OGDU01000795.1_pt1 | contig 29226 bp, 27 predicted proteins | sample 1570371 | NCBI WGS metagenome assembly OGDU01 (sample SAMEA2581977, study PRJEB24529) | metagenome | biome: Human gut stool | place: China | collected 2011
ACGACGAGCGCGAACAGACCCTGAACCAGCTGCTGGTCGAGATGGACGGCTTCGAGGCCAACGATGGCGTCATCGTCATGGCGGCCACCAACCGTGCCGACATCCTCGATAAGGCCCTGCTCCGCCCGGGCCGCTTCGACCGTCAGGTCTACGTCGGCCTGCCCGACGTCAAGGGCCGCGAGGAGATCCTGAAAGTCCACACCAAGAACAAGCCCCTCGCCCCGGATGTCTCCCTCAAGGTCATCGCACAGCGCACCGCAGGCTTTGCGGGCGCTGACCTCGAGAACCTTGTCAACGAGGCCGCTCTGCTGGCTGCACGCCGCAGCCGCAAGGCCATTACGATGGAGGACATCGAAGAGGCTTCCATGAAGGTCATGGCCGGCCCCGAGAAGAAGAGCCGGGTCGTCACCCCCGAAGAGAAAAAGCTCACCGCCTACCACGAGGCAGGCCACGCTGTGGCAGGCTTCTACTGTAAGCACCACCCCCGTGTGCATGAGATCACCATCATCCCCCGCGGTCAGGCCGGCGGCTACACCATGTATCTGCCCGAGAAAGACCGCAGCTACGTCACCAAGGGCGAGATGTTCGAGGACATCGTGTCCAGTCTGGGCGGCCGCGTAGCCGAGCAGCTTATCCTGGACGACATCTCCACCGGTGCGTCCAACGACCTGCAGCAGGCGACGAACATCGCCCGCCAGATGATCACCAAGTACGGCTTCTCCGAGCGCCTTGGCCCTGTGGTCTACGGCACCTCTCAGGAAGAGACCTTCCTGGGCCGCGACCTCGGTCAGGGCAAGGGCTACAGCGAGACCACCGCTGCTGAGATCGACAGCGAGATGCGGGACATCATCGACGAGGCCTACGAGACCTGCCGCCGCACCCTGACGGAGCATATCGACCAGCTCCATGCGCTGGCACAGGCCCTGATGGAGCGCGAGAAGCTGAACGAGAAGGAGTTCAACGCCGTGATGGCAGGCGAGACCCTGCCCCAGCGTGAGGACCCCGATGCAAAGCCCGCCGAGGCTCAGCCCGCTGTCCAGCCTGTGGAACAGGCCGAGACCGCAGAGGCTGCGGAGCCTGCCGAACCTGCTGAGGCAGTGGATGCTGCCCCGCAGGAAGCCCCGGCCCCCGAAACGCCGGATGAAGGCGAAGCCAACCAGTAAACCAAGAGAAAGGGGAGAGTGTTGTGGAGGAAAATTTTGAACCGGTCGCGCGGACACGGGCCAACTATTACACCCCGGGCAGCCCGGTGCAGTTCGTCTGCGTGGAGCTGCTCAAGGGCGAAGTCAGCGGCGAACACGCGGTCTGTCTGACCTTTAAGAACATTTCCCGTGTGACCCTGACGGCACTGGAGATCCACTTCAAGTGCAAGGGCGTGGACGGCGTCATCCTCTGTGAGGACGAGTTCGAGTACCGTGACCTTACCGCAAAGCCCGGCGAGAGCTTCGGCATGGACGATGCCGTCTTCGTCACCCAGAAGGCCATCACCAGCGTGGACGTTACCCTGCGCAATGTCTACAGCGGCAGGAAGGTCGTCCACCTCGAGAGCATCAAGCGGGTGCGCCTGCCGGCCCCCCGCCGCCTGAGCGTCGAGATGCAGAAGGCCCTCGAAGCCCGGATGAACCGCACCGGCATGAAGTTCATGCCCCAGGTCTTCGAGAACGGCTGGTACTGCGCCTGCGGTGCCTTCCACCCGAAGGAAGAGGACACCGTCTACTGCTCCGAGTGCGGCAGTGACCGCATCCTTTTGCAGAACGCGCTGAATACCCTGCTGCAGCCGGAAGCCCCGGTGCGCCAGCCGGAGACGGAGCCGCAGGCTGCGGCCCAGCCGGTACGCCCGGCTGCGCCTGCTGAGGAGCCTACCCGTATCGTGGGTGCAGCGCAGGAGGAAGCCACCCGTATCATCCCGCCCCGGGCGGCGGAGCCTGCGCCCGGCTATGCGCCTGCCGCTGAGATGGACGCGACCCGCGTGGTGTCCCGCGCCCCGGAGCAGGAGGCGACCCGCGTTCTGCCCCGCCAGCCGGAGCCGGTGCGCCCGGCCAAGTCCTTTGCGCCGGACGAAGAGGTGGAGAAGTACGGCACCCGTGTGGTACCCTCGACTCCCGCCGCCGCGCCGTCCCGCCTGCAGGCAAAGCCGCTGGACGAGGAGGACGACTGCGAAGAGGAAGACCCCCGCGACAGCATCGCTGAGACGCTCATCCGCTGGGTGCCGCCCATCACCGCCATCGTGTGTGCGGGCATCGCCCTGTGCGGCTTCGTGTATTCTCAGTTCATGATGTAAAATAGGATGTACGGCGGAGGAGGCAGAGGCTTCCTCCGCTTTTAATTTAAGGAATAACCTCTCCGTCAGCGCTGCCGCAACCCGGCCTTGTCTGCGGAGCAGACTGAGAGGTTGGACAAAGGAGAAGTGAAGTTATGCCTGACGAAGCTTTGCAGGCCGCGTTCGAGATAAAAGCGGCCTGCGACGACATCAGCCGGAAGCTGCTGCGCTGGCACTGGGAGGAAAAGCCCGGAGCTCACAGCGTGGACGCCCTGATGAAGCATCTGGCCCAGCGCCAGAAGGAGAGCCCCGACTACTACGAGCGCCTGCCGGAGCTGAATGGCCGCACCGGCTGGCAGCAGCTGGATACCACCCTCTGTATGCGCATCCTGCTGGATCCGGAAAAGGACGCCGCCCGGCCTCTGGACCTGCTGGGCAATACGCCCCACCCGGCAGCGGCCCGCCGCGCCTGCAACGCGGTGCGGATGGCCCGCAACGAGGCCGCCCATGCCTCCGACAGGACCGCAGCCGCACAAGCGGCGATCCGGTTCAACGAGGCCGTGGAGGAGCTGGAAGCAGGCTATGAGGGAACGGCCCTGACTACCGGCGACCTCGAGAAGTATTATCGAATGGCGGAGGACTTTCTGTCCCGCTGCGGCGCGTCGGAGACCATCGAGCCTCAGAAGAAGGCTGAGGACGAAGCGCCCCGCCGTCAGAAGTCCCAGAAAAGCGGCAGCACATCCCGCAAGCGCCAGAGCGGCGGGAATCGTGCCGCTTCGGGCCGGGGGACATCAGGCCGCAGCCGGAATACCTCTGGCCGGAACAGCCGCAGCCGCCAGAATATGCAAACCACGGCCCGCCGCAAGAAGCGTCAGCGCACCCAGAGCCGTGCTCTCACCGTGGTGCTGCTGGCCGTCGTCCTGCTGGGCCTGCTGGTCCGGGCATGGACGATGGGGCTGATGAAGTAACACGCTCTACTGAGGTAGATTATATGATAAAGTTTCAAATTAAGGACATACTTGCGTTGTAAAATGAACTTTATCAACTTGATAAAGTTTCCCCTATTGATAAAGTTCGAACTTTATCAGCTCACCCGAAGTTTATCACCTTGATAAAGTTTGATTTTGGACGTTGTGCCGATGCTATTTTGGAACTTTATCAGATAACGCGCGGGTCTCGGAGGACATCTCAACTTTTTGGGATGTCCTCTTTTTGCATTTCCGGGACAGCCCCCTCATACACTGACGGACAAGGGGGTGTGCGGATGGAGCAGGGGATGGAGATGCTCTTTGCGCTGTTCGGCGGGCTGGCGATGTTCCTCTACGGGATGGACAGGATGAGCCGCGCCTTGCAGCGGGCGGCGGGCGACGCCATGAAGCGGCTGCTGGCCCGGCTGACGGCCACGCCGCTGCTGGGCGTCCTCACCGGGCTGGCCGTGACGGCAGTGCTCCAAAGCAGCTCGGCAGCCACAGTAATGGTCATCGGCTTCGTCAGCGCCGGGCTGCTGGAACTGCCCCGGGCGGTGGCCGTCATCTACGGCATCAACATCGGCACCACCATGACGGCTCAGCTCATCGCCTTCGATGTCCAGACGCTGGTGTACCCGGTGCTGTTTCTGGGTTTCCTCCTCGACTTCGCGGCCCGCAGGCCCCGCTGGCAGGCCGTGGGCGAGGCGGTGTTCTCCTTCGGGTTGCTCTTCGAGGGCATCGACATTTTGGGCCGGGCTTTGCAGCCGCTGGCCGGGCAGGCGGTCTTTCTCGACTGGATGACCCGGGTAAAGGAGTCGCCGCTTCTGGGCATCCTGCTGGGCCTCTCCATGACCATGGTGGTGCAGAGCAGTTCGGCCACCATCGCGCTGCTGCAGAACGTGGCCCGTCAGGCCGGGCCGGACGGCATCCACAGCGTGCTGGGCCTTGCCGGGGCGGTGCCGGTCCTTCTGGGCGACAACATCGGCACGACGGTCACGGCCCTGCTGGCCTGCATCGGGCAGGGGAAGGACGCCGCCCGCGCCGCACTGGCCCACAGCTGCTTCAACCTCAGCGGGAGTCTGCTGGCGGCGGTGCTGCTGCCCTGGTTCGTCCGGCTGGTGGAGCTTATCTCCCCCAAAGGCCCGGAGCTGGAAGTCATTTCCCGGCAAATCGCCAACGCCCACACCGCCTTCAACGTCTGCTGCGCCCTGCTCTGGCTGCCTTTTTTGCCGTGGATGGTGCGGTTGGTGTGTGCGCTGGTGCCGGAAGATAGATAACAGAGAAAGCCCGATGCGATGCATCGGGCTTTCTCTTACTTCTTAATTACGCTCTTCCGATACACCGCAAAGGCGATGACAGCCGACAGCACTTCCGTGACCCAGAAGGCGTGCCAGACGCCGGTGGGGCCGAGCTGGCGGCAGAGCAGCCACGCCAGCGGCATGATGAAGATGACGTACCGGCAGAGGGAGATGACCAGCGAGGCCGCACCCTTGCCCAGACCTTCCAGCGCACCGGAAGAGGTGGTGGACACCGCCGACACCACAAAGCCGAGGCAGATGATGCGCAGGGCGGTCTGGCCGATGGCGATGGTCTCGGGGTTGGAGGAGAACAGGCCGATGAGGGGCGCGGAAGCGGCCATACAGATGACGGTGCCCGCCGCCATGATGACGGCGCTCATGCCGAGGGTGAGCTGGTAGAGCTTTGCCACGCGGGCGTGCTCTTTTGCACCGTAGTTGTAGCCGATGAGGGGGCGCATTCCCTGCACGATGCCGTTGGCGGGCAGATAGAGGAAAGTCTGGAGCTTATAGTAGATGCCCAGCACCACCACATAGCTTTCGGAGAAGGCCGCCAGCAGGCCGTTGAGGAAGGTGACCAGCAGGGAGGGCAGGGCCAGATTCAGGATGGCAGGCACACCGATGGCGTAGAGACGGCCTTCGAGAGAGAGGTCAGGCCGCAGGGCCTTCCGGCGCAGATGGACGGGCGACTCGGTGGTGCTGTAGACCACGAGGTAGATGACGAGAGTGGCGGCCTGTCCGATGCCGGTAGCCAGCGCCGCGCCTGCAATGCCCATGGCAGGCACCGGGCCGAGGCCGAAGATGAGGACGGGGTCCAGCAGGATATTGCAGACACAGCCCGAGATGAGGGCGATCATGGTGAGCTTCATCCGGCCCACGGCCTGGAAGAGCTTCTCAAAGGCGAGGCTGGCCATGTTCACGGTAGCGAACAGGAAGACGATGGTGGAGTAGGTCACGCCCATGGAGACGATGGTGCCGTCGGCGGTGAACCGGGCCAGGAAGCCGGGCATGATGGCGGTAGCTGCCAGCGTGCAGAGGATGCCGTGGAGCACCGAGAGAGCCATGCCGTGGGTGGCGGCGGCGTCCGCCCTGTCGTGGTCGCCTGCGCCCCGGTAAAGGGCCACGAGGGCGTTGATGCCTACGCCGAAGCCGATGGCAACGGCGTTCACGAAGTTCTGGATGGGGAACACGAGGGAGAGGGCCGTCATGGCCTGCTCGTTGATCTGGGCCACAAAGAGGCTGTCCACGATGTTGTACAGCGAGTTCACCAGCATGGAGATGACGTTGGGCAGAGCCATCGACACCAGCAGCGGGAACACCGGCTTTGTCTTCATAAAAGTATCGTTCATGGGGGCAAAAGCTTCCTTTCCTGAAATTTCCGCACAAGAAAAGCCACACAACGGCGGCTTGAAGCGGGCCATTGTGTGGCGAAAAGTAGCAAACATCTATGCTGTAAAAATCCACACGGGTTTTATTGAAGTGCCGAGAAATACGGTGCATCGCAAAAGCGGCGTTACGGGACGTCGCCGGACAGCACCGGGATGCGGGCCGGAAAGGGCAGTACGGGAAGAGCCTTTCTGACCGGCCTGCGATAGGATACCACGAAACGGGTGGATTGTCAAGGAAAAAGTATGACTTTTCACAAAAACCAGCATAGAGAGGAAGCTCAGCTGGATAGAGGACTCACAGGCCTGTCACATCCAGAAATTCAGGAACTTTTTGGGCCGGTGGGGAGTGAAAACATCCAGCTCCTCATCGTCGAAAAGTGCGTCGCCGTTCTGCAAAAGCTTTGAGGCAGTCTCTCTGCCCAGCTCCTTTTCCAGAACAGCAGCGGCTTCTGCCATCCGGGGCGGGCGTTTGTCCAGGGAGTGGGTGTCCGTCGAGATGACGTGGACAAGCTGCCACGAGATGAACTTGCAGAGCGTCCGGCGCAGTTTTGGAGAATCCAGCAGTGCGCCCGCGTTGATTTGGACATAGGCTCCGGCGGCCACCCAGTTGTAGAGCAGGGTGGGGTCTTCGAGGACGTAGGGGTATCGCTCGATGTGGGCGATGAGGGGCAGAACGCCCTGCTCCTGCAGGAGGGCGAAGGTCTGCCGGATGAAATGGGGCTTGTGGGTAGTGGGAAACTCCACCAGCATATAAGAGGTATCGCCGATGCAGAGCGCCTTGGCATCCAGCTCACAGAGCTTGGGGGAGAAGTAGACTTCACAGCCCAGCTTGAAGCGGAACTGCATGGCTTCCGGTCCGGTCGGAAGCGCGGCTGTCAGTGTCTCATAGGCGGCCGCACGCTTTTGCAGGAATGCATCGGGAGTCGTCCACTCACTGTTGAAGTGGCTCGTAAAAGCAATGTTCCGCACACCGTCTGCATACTCTTTTTCCAGCAGACGAAGGGAGATCGAAACATCTTTGGCACCATCGTCAATGTTAGGAAGGATATGGCAATGAAGGTCTGTCATGCTTCATCCTCCGTATGTACGGAATGCTTTTCTTTGCCGTTATGCTGCTTTTTTGACGTCAGGCCGCTCTTTTTGGCTGCTGACTCTGAAATGCCATCGGGGGGGGGACCATAGGAATAATTACTATTATAGTAGTAATATCCGTACCCATAATCCGAGCGCTTGAGCGATTTTTTGGCATCATAACGGGTAAGAACGGCGCCAAGGACTTTTACGCCGGCATCCTGAAGCTTCTCGAGGGCTGTCTTGACGGCGTCGGTGGACGCATACTTGGAGCGGACGACGAAGAGAGCACCGTCCACGATGCGGCCGATGACGGCGGCATCCGTGACCATCGAGATGGGAGGCGCATCGAGGATGACGAAGTCATAGCTCCCGCGCAGCGTGTCCACCATCTCCTGCATCTGGGGCTGGCTGAGCAGCTCAGAAGGGTTGGGAGGGGTGGTGCCGGCCGGCAGGAACGTCAGGTTGGGGATGTCCTTCAGCTCGACGAGGGCGTCGGAGAGCGCCACTTGACGGGACAGGACGTTGGAGACACCTTTCAGATTGTGTCCGGCCTTCAGATAGCGGTGAAGGACAGGCTTGCGGAGGTCGCAGTCCACGAGGACGACCTTTTTGCCGCTTTCCGTCAGAGCCAGCGCCAGATTGACCGACACATTGGACTTTGCCTCTTCCGGGACCGTGCTGGTGACGACGAAAGCGTGGACATCGCCGGAACCGGACAGAAAGTTCAGGTTGGTGCGCAGAGCTTTGTAAGCTTCAACGTAGGCAAACGGCATACCCTTCTGGGTGATGAGCTGAAGCGAACGCTTGCTTGCCGAAGAGTTGGAGATGGTGTTTCGGTTGAACGGATTCCACATGGTATTACACCTCCGGGATAAGGCCGAGTACAGGAAGCTCCAGCTTTTTCTGGATGTCCTCGCTATCGACGATGTAGTCATGGAGCAGGTGGTCGAGAACCAGAATGCCGCAGGCCGCCACAATGCCGCCGAGAGCAGAGGCCAGGACGTACTTCTTCGTCTGAGGGAAGACGGGGTTGCTCGTGATCTCCACGTCGCTCACGACCTTGCAGGAGCCGGCCTCCACCTTGTCCACGATGACATCGGGGGCAGTCTCGGCGATGGCCTGCACGATCTTTCCGGCCAGGGCGGGGTCCTCGTTGGTGACCGTGATGGACATGATCTGGGTCGAGCCCACGCCGTCCACAGAGACGCAGGCCAGCAGCTGACGGTAGGTCATATCCAGACCCAGCTGCTCGATGACGTCGTTCAGGACGATGTTGCTCTTGATGATGACTGCATAAGTGTCGATGAGATTCCGGGCCGAGTTGATGTTGTCACTGGTAATGGAAGCATTGCCGTCCTGCCGGGAATTGACGATCAGATTGACGGAGGCCTGATAGCGGGGCGTCAATACGAAGGTACAGACCAGCAGGCAGATGACCGCTGCCGCAATGCCGGCCGCAGCGATCTGCAATGCGTGGCTCCAGAGAAGCCGCGCCAACTCGAGGAGGTCGATCTCATCCATGTCATGGTTTTGTTCCATAATATTTTTCCTTCCTAACAAAATGAGATTTTCGGACAGGAAAATTTTATCATTTTACATCTGCACTGACAAGGGGATAGGATAAAATAAAAAAGGTGAAAAGCGTTTCCGACCTCTGGGAGCCATGCTTGACTTTCTGTTTGAGAGCCTTTACAATGAAGTCAAAAACAGGACAAAAGGGGAAAGATGCCATGAAATGGATGATCGCGTCCGACCTGCACGGGTCGGCTTATTACTGCAAGAAGATGGTGGAGGCCTTTGAGCGGGAGGGGGCTGACCGGCTGCTGATGCTGGGCGACCTGCTTTATCACGGCCCCCGGAACGACCTGCCCCGGGACTACGCGCCGAAAGAGGTCATCCCGATGCTGAACGGCCTGAAAAACAAACTCTGCTGCGTCCGGGGCAACTGCGAGGCCGAGGTGGACCAGATGGTGCTGGATCTCCCGGTGATGGCGGATTACTGCATCCTCCCGGCGGGCGAAAAGCTCATTTATGCCACCCACGGGCATATCTATAATGGAAAGAACCCGCCGCCGCTGGCCGAAGGGGACATCCTGCTCCACGGCCACACCCACGTCCCGGCGTGGACGGAGTTCGGGCAGGGGAACGTCTGCCTCAACCCCGGCTCCCTGAGCATCCCGAAGGAAAACAGTCCCCACAGCTATATGATTCTGGAAAACGGCGTCTTCTACTGGAAAGACGTAGAGACGGGAGAAATATACCACACCCGTGTACTGTGAGAAACCGGTGCTTGCAATTACCATACCGGTGTGGTATGATGAAGACGGAAACAGAAAAAACAGGGTCTTTTGTCTCGGGCGCTGAGGGGTGCGCGGGGCCGACGGCCTTTTGTTTCCCATAAAAAGTTAGGCAAAACTAACAAAATGACGAAAAACGCACGGGCGGCTTGTGCAGTCTGCCCAGTGAATGACGATCCTTAGGAGGTACTGACCAATGGTTCAGACGACGCTGAAAGTAGACGGCATGATGTGCGGCATGTGCGAGAGCCACGTCAACGAGGTGGTGCGCAAGACTGCGCAGGTGGAGAAGGTGACTTCCTCCCACACTAAGGGAGAGACGGTCATCGTTTCGGCCCAGCCGCTGGACATCGAGGCCCTGAAGGCTGCCATTGCCGACACGGGCTATACCGTGACCGGCGCAGAGGAAAAGCCGTATGAGAAGAAGGGATTCTTCTCGTTTTTGAAGCACTGATGACTTCCGGCCCCGGGGTGGGGCCTATATAAGGAGGCAGGCAGAGATGAGGATACTGGTCTATGGTGCAGGTGTGCAGGGCTGTGAGCTGGCCCACCGTCTGCTGCAGAACAAAAAGAATGTCGTCACCATGCTGGCGCGGGGCGAGTGGAAGGAGAGGCTCGACCAAAGGGGCCTCGTCATCCGCCACTGGGCGCAGTGCCGCACCACGGTGGATCGGGTGGCCACTATCGACACGCTGGCCCCGGACGACTGCTACGACCTCGTTTTCGTGACGATGCAGGCCGGGCAGCTGCCCGACGTGCTGCCCATCCTCAAGCAGAACAGGAGCGAATACTTCGTCTTCGTGGGCAACGACCCCCACGCCGTGGAGGTCATGCAGGCCATGCAGCGCCCGGCGGATAAGATCGCCTTCGGCTTCCAGAGCAGCGGCGGCCACCGGGATGTCGATAAGGTCGTCAGCGCCCACGTCGGTGTGGATATGACCATCGGCGGGGCTACCGCGCCCCTTTCGGGCGTCTTCCGCTACCGGGTCAAGACGGCTTTCGAGGGCGCAAAGTACAAGCTGACCTTCGTCAGCGACATGGACGGATGGCTCAAGTGCCACCTCGCCCTCATCCTGCCGGCCTGCTATCTCTGCTACGCCTGCAGCGGCGACCTCTCCAAGGCGACGAAGGAGCAGCGTGACCTGGTCCTCGACGCCGCGTGGGAGGCCTGCGAGATGCTGAAAGCCGCCCACATCCCCGTGGACGACAAGGAGAACACCGACTGCTACCGTGCCGGTACGCCCGGCCGCCGGAAGATGGACGCCATGGTCCTGGCGCTCTGTAAGACCCCGCTGGGCCGTCTCTGCGTCTCCGACCACGCGATGCATGCTGTGGCTGAGATGCAGTACCTCGATGAGGCTTTCGAAGGTCTGCGCACCCGGACGAGCGTCCGGATGACGGCGTGGGATACCCTGCGCAGCCAGATGCCCTCGTGGGACATCATGCGGAAAAAGACGGCGAAAGCAAAGCGATAAGTGCATGGAAAAAGAGGCAGATGTGAGTCTGCCTCTTTTTGTGTTTATTCAGCCCAGAAATCTTCCAGCTTTTTCTTCAACTCTTCCGTATCCCTCAGATACTCCAGATGCCTCCAATGCTTCGGGAAGAGCCGGGCGTACTCGCTCTGGGCAAAGCGGTCGTCGAGGAGCAGCACCACGCCCTTATCTTCCTGCGTCCGGATGACCCGCCCGGCGGCCTGCAGGACTTTGTTCATCCCGGGCCAGCGGTAGGCGTAGTCGAAGCCCGCCCCGTTCTGGGCGTCGTAGTAGCGGCGCAGCATCTCCTGACGGGGACTCACCTGCGGCAGGCCCACGCCCACGATGGCGCAGCCGATGAGCCGGTCGCCCGCGAGGTCCACGCCTTCGCCGAAGATGCCGCCCATGACCCCGAAGCCGAGAAGCGTCTTCTCCGGGCAGGGCGAAAACCGCTCGAGGAACGCCGCCCGCCCGGCGTCGTCCAGACCGCTCTCCTGTACCAGTGTGCCGATGTCCGGGTAGCGGGCGGTGAAGTCCTCCCACACCTGCCGCAGATAGGCATAGCTGGGGAAGAAGGCCAGATAGTTGCCCACCCGGCTGGACGCCAGCGCCGCGAGGGCGTCCGAGATGGGCCGGATGCTGGCGTCCCGCTGGCGGTAGCGGGTGGAGATGGAGGGCAGACAGTAGAGCCCGAGATTTTCTGCAGGGAAGGGGCTTTCCAGCGCCACGGCCCGGGCCTCGGGACAGCCGAGGACGGTGCGGTAGTAGCCCGGCGGTGTCAGCGTCGCGCTGAACAGCGCCGCCGCCCGCCCTGCCGAAAGGCTTGCGTCCACGAAGGGGGACGGGTCGAGGCAGAGCAGCTGCAATTCAAGGTCACTGCCCCGGGCGGTGAGCTGGGCGGCAAAATGCTCGTCGTACCGTTCCGACGCCCGCAGGATGTCCTGCACCTCAAAGTAGAGATCCAGCAGGGCCGCGTGGGCTTCGGCGTCGGGATCGTCTTCCAGCCAGTCCTGCAAGGGAGCCGTCAGCGCCCGCAGTGGGGCCAGCAGGGCTGAGGGAAGCTCCTTGCAGAACACCGTGCCGTCCTGAGCGTAGTCGGCGGCGGGCAGCTCGATGGCGGGCGTCTCCGCAGATCCCAGCAGTGAGGTCTGGCCGCTGTCGTCCTCTTCGGCGGCAGTGCTGCCCCGGCGGGGCGCGAGGGTCGAGACCGCTTTCCGTCCCTCTAAAAAGGCTTTGTCGGCCTTGCTCAGAGCTGTCTTAAGGGTGCTTTTGCCCCGCCCGAGTGCGCGTTTTGCCTCGGTGAGGCTGCTCTTGCAGAAGCGTGCCGAGTACATGGCCCGCGCCCGCTCGGGCAGATTGTGGGCCTCATCCACGAGGAAGAGCCAGTCGCCCGCGCTGTCGAAGAACCGCCGCAGATGCACTACGGGGTCGAAGAGGTAGTTATAGTCGCCGATGATGACGTCGCACCACTCGCTCAGATCCAGCCCCAGCTCGAAGGGGCAGACCGTGAACTGCTTTGCGGCGTCGGCCAGCGCGGCCCGGTCGAAGCGGCCGGTGCCGTCGTCCAGAAGGGCTTTCAGGGCCGTGTTCACCCGGTCGTAGTAGCCGTTTGCGTAGGGGCAGAGCTCCGGCAGGCAGGCGGGATGGCCCTCGGCATCCGGGTGGAGGCAGACCTTCTCCTTGGCTGTCAGGGTCACGCTGCGCAGAGCCAGCCTGGAATCAGACGCCCGCAGCCGCGCAATGGCATCCTCGGCGGCGGACTGAGTCGTGTTGCGGGCCGTCAGGTAGAACAGCTTCTCGCCGCAGCCGGTGCCGATGGCTCGCAGAGCAGGGAAGAGGACGCTCATGGTCTTGCCGATGCCGGTGGGGGCCTGACAGAAGAGCCGGACGCCGCTTTTAGACGGCGCGGCAGTGCAGGCGCGGTAGACTTCGCCTGCCAGCGCCCTCTGCCCGGGCCGGTAGGCCGGAAAGGGGAAATCCAGCGCCGAAAGGCTCACGCCCCGCTGCTCCTTCCACGCCAGCTGACGCTGCGCCCAGGGGGCGTACTGCTCGAGCAGATCCTGCAAAAACGCTTCCAGCTCTTCAAGGGTGAAATGCCGCACGAAGCGGAGGATGTCGTCGGTGTCGATTTGGTAGTAGGTGAGCCGGACGTCCAGCTTTTCCAGCCCCTGCTGACGGCCATACAGCGCCCCGTAGACCATTCCCTGCGCCCAGTGGCAGGGGTTCATGTCCTCGGCGATGTCGTCGGCGGGGACGGCTGTGGTCTTTATCTCGTCGATGACCGTCACGCCCGCCTCGTCGGTGAAGATGCCGTCGGCCCGGCCCTCGATGGTGAAGGGGATGCCCGCCGCCTCCCGTTCGCCGGAGAGAAAGACTTCGGCGGCGTAGCCTTCGCCTGCGGCCTTTTGGAGCTTGCGGTGGATGCGTGCGCCCTCGTTGGCGCGGTCGAAGCCGGTAAAGCGGCTGTCGATGCTGCCGGTGCGGAGCAAAAATTCCACCAGCTGGCGGACAGGCAGACGAAAAGCAGGCATAGCGGGTCACTTCCTTTTAGAATATCATTCCAGCCCCAGCATCCCGGCGCACTGGGCGGCAGCTTCGTCCACCTTGCCGAAGTCCACGGCAGCGCGGTAATAAGTTTCCAGCTCGTCGTGGCAGGCTTTGGCCTGTGCCATCAGGTCGGCGGCCTGTTCCAAAAGCTCTGCTGCTGCCCGCTCGTTGAAGCGGAGACGGGCGCGGTATCCCGCCAGATTTTCCCGGTCCACGAAACGGGTACACCGGACGGCCTGCACGCCGGGCAGCTGCACCGGGTGCCACCGGTTGTCGGTGAGGAAAGCCAGCCGGAGGGCCGGGATGAAGAGATGGTCTATCTTGTCGTCGGGGTGCATGGCGCAGGGGCAGGTGATGATGTGGTAGCCCCGGGCCAGCGCCTCGGCCCGGATGAGCTCGAGAAGCAGGCGGGAGACGGCGCCGTAGTCGTCATGGAAGACCACATACCGGTCGGCCAGCGCCTGTACGGTGCCGCGGTAGAAGACCGGCCCTTTCGGCGTGATGGCCGACAGCAGCCGCAGCTCTTCGCTGGCCGAGGCCCCCTCGGGCAGGCGGGGGAGAGTCCGGGCGCAGAGCCGCTTGACGTAGCGGCGGACTTTCTCGAAGTTGGCACTGCACGCCTCAGCCCGGCGGCTGTCCAGCAGCAGGCTCCCGGCAGAAGCGACATACCGCGCGGCCCGCGCCCGCAGCGCAGCGTTGCGGGCGAACAGCGCCTTGACCTCTTCAGCATGGGGGCGCAGGGCGTCGGCCTGAATGGTATGGTACAGGCTCAGCACTACCTCGTCGGCACCGGGCGCATCCGGCTCTATGGTGTGGGGCGCGGTGGCATCTACGATGGCCCGGCGCTGCCGAACAAAGATCACGCCGTCAAAGCTGTCAGGGTCGCTGGCGCAGTGGATGCACTCCACCGGTTCACCCTGCTGGATGGCCCGGCGGGCCAGCTGCTTCATCAGGGTGGACTTGCCGCAGCCCGGCCCGCTTTTGATCAGCACCATCTGCATGCCGGACTCCCGGCGCAGCGGCTCAAAATAGCCCTTGAACCCGGCGGGCGTTGTAGCGCCCAGAAAGAAATCCACAGAAGGATGCACGGAACTTTCCATACAAAAACACCTCGCTTTTGCTTTACAGTATGCAAAAGCGGCGCGGTTGGTTCCTGTCATTACCTATTATAGGTATGCTCACACACGGCGGCAATGGTGTCCCGCAGCACGGTAAAATCCGCAAAGGCCTCGGGCTTGTTCTGGGGCTGGCGCAGCAGGGCGGCGGGGTGGAAGGTACCCATAAACAGGATGCCGCTTTTTTCAATGATCTGCCCGTGCTCCCGGGTGACGGAAAAATCCTGCCGGATCATCCGCTGGGCGGCAACGCGCCCAAGGCAGACCACGATCTTGGGCTGGATCAGCCGGAACTGCTCCCGCAGCCACGGCATACAGGCTTCGCTCTCGGCGGGCAGCGGGTCACGGTTCTGGGGCGGGCGGCACTTGACGATGTTGGCGATATAGCAGTTTTTGCTGCGGTCAAGGTCGATGGCAAACAGGTATTTGTCCAGCAGCTGGCCGCTGCGTCCCACGAAGGGCAGGCCCTGCTCGTCCTCGCTCTGGCCGGGGCCTTCGCCCACGAAGAGCACCTCGGCATTCTCCACGCCCTGCCCGAACACCACGTTGTGCCGGGTGGTGTGCAGCGGACAGCGCTGACAGGCGAGACAGTCGGTTTTCAGTGTTTCCCAATCCATAAGCTCGGTATCCTCTCACAAACTAAATGACATTTTCTTAACAAATCATCGCACGATTTCTTCCTTAAAATATACCACAAAATTCAAGATTTGTCTTGAAGTTTTCTGACTCTGTGCTAGAATAAAAAAGAAGGGCATATCTGTGATGCCCGGAATAATTGCAAAGTAATTTCGGAGGTAATCAACAATGGCTGATATGTTTGCACCCCTGGTAGCCCAGCTGAAGGCAAACCCCAAGACGATCGTTTTTACCGAGGGCAATGACCCCCGCATCCTGGAGGCCGCAAGCAAGCTGCTGGCTGAGGGCGTGTTGAAAGTCGTTATGGTTGGCAACGAGGCAGAGTGCAAGGCTGCTGCCGCTGCTGGCAATTTTGATATTTCCGCTGCTGAGATCATCGACCCTGAGAACTACGCCGGCTTCGATGAGATGGTCAACACCATGGTCGAGCTGCGCAAGGGCAAGCAGACCGCAGAGGAGTGTACTGCTCTGCTGAAGAAGTCCAACTACTTCGGCACCATGCTGGTCAAGATGGGCAAGGCTGACTGCCTGCTGGGCGGCGCTACCTACTCCACTGCCGACACCATCCGTCCCGCTCTGCAGCTGGTCAAGACCAAGAAGGGCGCTCATCTGGTGAGCTCCTGCTTCATTCTGGACCGTGACTGCGGCGAAGAGGGCCTGAAGCGCATTGCTATGGGCGACTGCGCCGTCAACATCGACTACACCGATACCGTCGATAAGGCTACTGGCGAGGTCAAGGTCGCTGCTTCTGCCAAGCTGGCTGAGGTGGCTGTCGAGACCGCTAAGACCGCTAAGCTGTTCGGCATCGACCCGAAGGTCGCTGTCCTGAGCTTCTCCACCAAGGGTTCCGGCAAGGGCGGCACCGTCGCTCTGAGCCACGACGCTGTCATCAAGGCTCAGGAGATGGCCCCCGAGCTGGCTGTTGACGGCGAGCTGCAGTTCGACGCAGCCGTTGCTCCCGAGGTCGCACAGGTCAAGTGCAAGGGCAGCAAGGTCGCCGGTCAGGCCAACACCTTCATCTTCCCCTGCATCGAGGCCGGCAACATCGGCTACAAGATCGCACAGCGTCTGGGCGGCTACGCTGCCTACGGCCCCATCCTGCAGGGCCTGAATGCTCCCATCAACGACCTGTCCCGCGGCTGCAACGCTGACGAGGTCTACAAGATGAGCCTCATCACCGCCTGCCAGTCCTGAGCTGACACCCGGCTGAACTGAAAAGCTGAAAAGAGCCGCTGCCGCATTTTGCGGGCAGCGGCTCTTTTGGATGTACATCGACTGCGGTTTATGGTATGATAAGCATAAGAAGCCCCGGCAGAGAAGGAGAACATTTGAACGTGAAAATAAAAGCTTTGGCCTTTGTCCTCATGGCGGTGCTGCTTTTGTGCGGCTGTGGGCAGAAGAGCGAAACGGCGGCTGCGACCCCGGCTCAGGCGGTCACAGCGTCTGCTGCCCAGAGCAGTACGGCTCGTCCGGTGAGTACCGGCGTTACGCCGGAACAGTTCGGGGCGAAGGGCGACGGTATCGCGGACGACCTGCAGGCTCTGCAGGCCGCGATGCGGCAGGCCAGCGCGTCCGGTCGGCCTCTCGAGCTGACGGCGGGGGCGGTCTACCGCTTCTCCTCCTGCCTCGGGCTGCCCAGCGGACTGACCATCCAGGGAAACGGCGCTGTCCTGCTCAGTGATATTCAGTACCCTGACCTGAGAGAGGACCGTGTGGCGGTGGAGCTTATGAAAGACTCTGATGATGACCGCGCCCATGACGTCCGGCTGGAAAATGTGACCTTCCGGGCAGCGGACAGCTGTCAGGCCAACTATATGCTCCGGGTGATGCTCGCCCGCAATGTGGAATTTGTGGGCTGCACCTTCGACTGTGAGCCCAACGAGTGGGGGCGCTGCGCCGCCGACCTGTATGGCGGCAACGAGAATATCCGTTTTGAGGGCTGTGTATTCCGCCAGATGACCTCCGGCGCGTCCGGCGGCATCTGGGTGCGCAACTGGACGGACAGGGTGGAGAGCCGGAATATCCGCTTCCAGAACTGTGAATTTTACAAGTCCGGTGCCGACGAGCTGCTGGCGGTCTGGGGATGGGGCGGCGCGGTGCGGGATGTCGTCCTCTCAGGCTGCAGCTTCTATGAGACACAGACGCAGGAGGCGCTGGATGCCGATCATCGCCCGGTGTGGTTCATCACGCTGGGGCAGAGCGGCACCACAGACGTCCGGATGGAGGATTGCACCGTCCGTGCGGAGTATTGCGAGACCATTTTCCGTATGGTAGGCGATAAGACCCGCGCCGTCGTGGACAACTGCGACATCACCATGAAACAGCCGGACAGCATGGCAAAGCACGATATGAAAAAGGGCGCGAACCCCATGATGGCCCGGGGCAATGACCGTGCCGACGGCAGCACGGTCATCCAGAACAGCCGCATCACCCTGAGCGGCGACAACGGGCGGCGCATCTGCTATCAGCTCAGCGCCTTGAAAGGGAATACGCTGGACGTCTCCCTCGGCTACGGCATCGCCAGCACGAAGGAAGTCAGCGGCAACACCATCCGGGGCCGGATACGGCATAAAGTCTTTCAGGACTGCTCCGGCGTGGAGAATAACAATGTAGAAGTGCGGAGATTCTCGATTCTGGGATGAACCGCTCATAAAAAGGAGGTTTTATCATGCGAAGAAAATTTATTGCGGCGGTCACATCGGGCGTTCTGGCCCTGACGGTCATGGCAGCTCTGCCCACCCATGCGGAGGCGGTGAGCATCTGGCTTGACCTTACCCCGGGGACGGAAAGCGTCGAGACGTTCCAGTACAAGGACTATGCAGACCGCTATTCGGACGCCTACGAGCTCTATGGTTACGATGCTGAGGCGCTGTTCAACCACTATGAGACGGTCGGCAAGGCCGAGAATCGGGTAGGACGCTTCAAGAAGACGCCGGAAGAAGATGAACGGCATCCCTATGTGTGGGACGCCGATGAGCCGCTGGACCCGCTGCCGCCTTTGGACTTTCACGCGCAGCCGGACTGGTTCGATGCCCGTACCCTCCCGGAGAACCTGTCCAACGTCCGTATCATAAAAGAATATGAGCAGCTGGAAGCCTTTATAGAGAAAGACGAGTGGATCGGAGACCCCGTTCTGGTGCGGAAGGAAGAGCTCCTGAATGAGATGAGCAGCCGCGTCCGGAACTATGACGGCCGGCGCGGCGGAGCTGACTATCTCCGCGCCATCAGTCAGGACATCGACGTGCTGCTTGATTTCATGGGATAAGGATGCTATAAGATGAAAAGGGAAGAGCCTCACTGCAAAGCGGTGAGGCTCTTCCCTTTGGTGGAGCACAGAGGGTTCGTCTGGCTCACGTGTGGTGGAGTAGCCCCATCAAAATCCGAACTCAGTGCCGATGCGATCTCGTCAAGTGAGATTGTCTGCGTCCCATGTTGATAGTTGTAGGTCAAGACCAGTTTATCATCGAACACATACACGGCGTTTACAAATGTATCAATCAGGCGTTTCTGAAAATCACGGTTTGCTGGATCGCCATGACGGAACTGCTCAAACCATGCCGTCATCTGTTCGCGGGTCAGCTTTGGCTTTTGCAGTTCAGCAGTCTGGATATTCACAAGGATTTCTTCTTTTCGTGCTTCCAGCTCGTCAAGCCGCTGTTTGGTGGACGGCGTGAAAATGCCCTGCTCGATTGCTTTCAGAATGTTTCCAATGGAGGACTCGGTTTCCGCAAGCTGTGAACGAAGCGCAGGGGTTGTTGTGTCTTCTTGCTCCTGCATAACAAGAATTGCATCGATGAGCCTGTTAATCTTCTCTTCATCCATGACGCGCTGCATGGTCAGGTGGACAACAACACGTTCAATCCAATCTTTGCGAACAGCCTTCTTGTCGCAATCCTTCAGGCGCTTCGCACCGTTGCACTTGTAATAATAGTGCATAGCGCCGGTATGGCTCTTACCGCTTTCACCAACCATCATGCGCTCACATTTGCCGCAGAACAGCTTTGTTGTCAGCAGATAGTCCTCTTTTGCTTTTGCCATTGCGGGAGTATGGCGGTTCTTCTCCATGCGTTCCTGCACACGGTTGAACAGGTCTTCCGGAACGATAGCAGGAACGCCGCCCTCAATTACAACATCCTGATAGCGATACTCGCCAATGTATTTGCGGTTTTTCAGCAGAGAGCTGAAACTATTGATATTGAACGGCTGTCCCTTTTTCGTTTTAAGTCTGCGGGTATTGAAATCCTCAACAATGGAACGAACCGATTTGCCATCAGCATACTTTTCAAATATCTCAACCACTAATGGTGCAGTCACGGGATCGATCACAAGCTTCTGTGCTTTCTTGTCCAACAGATAGCCGAGCGGAACGCCACCGCCGTTGTTTTTTCCTTTCAATGCATTCTCTTTCTGCCCACGATGGATCTTCTCTGATAACTCAGCAGAATAGAACTCAGCATAGCCCTCCAGCATTGCTTCCAGAATAATACCCTCCGGGCCTTCGGAGATATGCTCTTTCGCAGAAATAACCTTTACGCCGTTCTTTTTCAGAATGTGCTTGTAGTGAGCGCTGTCGTAACGGTCGCGGGAAAAGCGGTCGAGCTTCCACACAAGTACGATCTCAAACAGCTCTTTTACGCTGTCCTTGATCATGCGCTGGAACTCCGGTCGATCTGCCGTTTTTGCAGATAATGCCCGGTCAATATACGTTCCAACAATGGTCATGTTGTTGCGTTCAGCATATTCCCTGCACTCGCGGAGCTGACCTTCAATGGATTCCTCGCGCTGGCTGTCTGAGGAATAGCGGGCGTAGATAACAGCGTTCATTCTTCATCACCCTCGTTGCCTTCGCCGCTTTCCAAAGCAAGTTCTGTCAATTCACGCAGCTTACTTTGCAGGATTGCTTTATCAGGCAGATGCAATGTGTAATCTGCGACCATTGTCGGAGACATGGACCTGCTGAGCGCATATTCGACTACAGTATCATCCTTACCGGTGCAGAGGACTAAGCCAACGCTCGGATTTTCATTTGGCTTCTTTACATCGCGGTCAAGTGCTTCCAAATAAAAATTGAGCTGTCCCAGATGTTCAGGTCGGAAGGTATCAATTTTCAATTCGATTGCAACAAGGCAGGACAATGCACGGTTATAGAACAGCAGATCAATGAAGAAATCCGTGTTGCCAACTTGAACGCGGTATTCTTCGCCAACAAAAGTGAAATCATGTCCAAACTCTAAAATGAAATCTTTCAGATGCGAGACAATCTGACGCCGCAAATCCTTTTCCTTGTACGGTTCTTCAAGGTCAAGAAATTCAAACACATAGGAATCGCGCAAAGCCGCAAGTCCGCCGTTCCCAACAAGCAGGTCCTTATGCTTTTCGTGAGAGATCATCGTCCGCTCATACAGCATACTGCCGATCTGACGATCCAATTCACGTTTTGTGTAACGGTTTGCAATGCACAGGCGAAGGTAAAACTCACGCGCTTCATCGGTTTTACAGCCAGTCATAATCAGCAGATTGCTTGTCCATGGAATTTCTCTCACCAGCGGTGAGAGTTTTTCGTTGTCACAATAAGTCTCATAAAACTGCTTCATGCGCCAGATGTTCTGCGCAGAAAATCCCTTTGTTCCCGGATAATGCGCTTGCAGAAACTCAGAGAAATCGGCAACCACGCTTTTTCCCCAGCCGCCATCCTTCACTCTACCGCTGACATAAGCGCCGATTTCCCAGTACATCTGGATAAGCTCTGCATTGACTGCTTTCATGGCACGGCTGCGAGCGTTGTCGATAATATGGATGACTTCATCAAACCGTCCCGGATTACGGGTTAATTCATTGCTCATGCCTTCGCCTCCCCAAGCATTTTCAGCATTGCTTCTTTCAGCTTTTCGTTCATCGGTGATTCCGGATCGAAGCACATCTCAACGAACTTTCTCAGTTCAGGATTGTTCGCGTCAACCGGAGGTTTCGCTTCATACAGCTTGCCATGCGGATCATCACAGCGGGCAAAAATATAGTCCATTGAAACGTCAAAATAGTCCGCATACTTGCGCAGAAGCTCAACTGTCGGCGTTGCCTGACCGTTTTCATAGCGGTTGATGCTGGACTGCGTAGAACCGATTACGTCGGCAAATTTTGATTGGGATAAACCAATGCCTTCCCGCAATGCGCGAAGGCGCATACCCAGTTGTTTCATGCTGTTCAACCTCCAATTCGGGTTAAGTATAGTATAATCAAAATCCGAGCAGATGTCAACCCGGATTTTGAAGAAATTGCGCGTTTTGTTGTGTAATATAAGTTTATCTTCTTGCATATAATAGCTCTGAACTTCATTGAAATCTAAAACCATTTTAAGTCATTGGGAGAGCGTAACAAAGCATGAAATTATATTCTGTTACAATCCGCGGAATAAAATATTATTTTGAGGCACAGATATCTGACGAACAATATAAACTCGTCAATAAAATGTGCGAAACAATTCAAGAAGAGAGCCAAAAGTACTGTGCAGAAGACATTTTTTCTCTATTTACCAATAGGATATTGACAGAAACAAATATCCCCGTGACTCCAGTTCGAATCAGCCATGTGTTCAGGATAGACTAATTCCCCCTATCGTGATCAATTTGTGATTGATCCGGTAGGGGGAATCATCCTATATAGTAGCAATTATTTCATCTGATATTTGAAAGACTTCACGCAGAATTTGAGTTGAGAATTTTCGATATTGGCTAGATGTATATTTGAAGCCATCCTTTGAAAAATCAATCGTCCATCCATTAAAAATGCGATCATAAAAATCAAAATCATTTACCCCATTGACGCTTAACTGCCGCGTCAATGCAATGATAAATCCATTGATAGAAATAACAGATAGAAGCTTTGAATCTGTATCATCCCATTGTTTGCGCAGATTTTTCTTGATAGCTCCAAAATAGTTTCGGAGAGTCGATACACAAAATTTTACATACTCTTCAATGGCGTTTCCATCCATAGCTAAAAGAGCATTCTTATCACCATCCCAGTAATTAAACAAACTTTGTTTGCCTTCGGCGGGAGTTACAGTAACTAAATATCTGAGAGCAAACTTCACAATAGATGCCGTTTTGATTTTCCCATTGTCGAGCGTAGAGAGTTGCAAGAGGTTCTGAAACACACCTTGCTTGTTAAGCTGTTCAACCACAAACTGTGCTATGCTCTCATCTGCAATAGGATTATTGATGCGTTTAATTTGCAGTAATACATTTTGGGGAACAAGCTTTGCATTCGAATTAATGTCCAAGAAAATCTCGCTTTGAATTCTTGCCCGTTCTTCCGGTGGCATATCCTTTGGAAATATTAACCCAGTGACAAGTAAATGCAGTTGTTTTCTGAGCTCTGCAATTGTTCTTTCTTGTTTAGATGGGATGCCGCTTTCGTAATGCGCAAATATTCTATGTTGCCCGTCAATTACACAAATGCTGTTCATTTCTTTCGGTAAAACAAGCTGACAGTTCCCTTCCAACGCACCAATTTCATCTATCGTTTTATATTGATGTGCTTCATCACAAAATGCTACAGTATCTGGTAATGCAACAATAATATTATTGTAAAATGCCGCACCCTTTGACGCTAAAAAATTCCGGATATTCTTTATCTTTCCTTTTTCTATTAACCGTTGATACAGCCAAATAGATTCTGACCAATTGTCTTTTCGAAGAACATAGCAAGTGTTTAACAAATCTTCGGCAGACATCATGAATGAGACAATTCGAACGCCATTTTTAAGTCCGGTAAAAGATTTGGGGTAAATAATTGGCGCGGTGATTTTTGTGTCTGCATTTGAACTTGAAATGTTACCGATATCCGAATTTTTAATATTTAAGAATCGGAATATCTCATTCCTTGCCGAAAGCTTGATACATTGCGAAATCCATTGAAAGTAATTTAAAGTCTTTGGTTGGATGAAAATTAAATTTGAAAACAGCTTATCTTCGTCCTCCGAAAGAGAAACCTCTTCTTTCGAAACGTATAATCCATATACTTTAATACGTCCTACATCATACCGATTTAATAGTTCAGCTTTATCCGGAAAAAGCTCGATCAATTTATCTTGAAATGAAGATAAATTTTTCTTAATTTCGCCAAATGCCTCGTTTTTGGTTCTAATATGTTCTTTGATATTAGCCGATTTAATGGTGTCCTCACATAAAAGCCAGATATTTTCAAAGATAAACAGGGCATCAATTTCTACTTTCCGTAGCCCAATAACCATTTCGTGATCATTGGTAGGGACATATGTGAAGCCCATCCCAGTGAAAATATTTCTAATTTTTCGCTTGAACACAGTTTTAGTCCGCTTATCAATTTGCTCCTGAGTCAGAGGCTTTCTTTTTGTGGATTTTTTATTCATCATTTGCCTCCCTTATTCTTCGAAATTCATCGGGTAATTTTGCTACTGCTGCATTCGGGTTTGGTTCTGTGACAGGTCTATCTTCGCGTATTTTGGCTTTGCCATCAGATGCATCTTTAATACGTTCGACGGAGATATCAAAATAGCTTTTTTGAATTTCGGATCCAACAAAGCGTCTCCCCTCTATCAAAGCTGCAACTCCGGTCGTACCAGAACCCATGAATGGATCCAATACTAGACCATTTTTATTCGTCAATGCTCTAATTAACCGTCGGGGAATAGCTACAGGAAATTGACATGGATGAGCTGTCTTTTCAATGTGTTTTGCTTTTACATTTGGTATATCCCACACATCAGAAGGATTTTTGCCCATTGGATTGCCACTGAGTTGCCCCTTATTCGGTCCCTTATAAAATCGTTTTCCAGGATACTTTTGAGGAACTCGCACCTCATCCAAATTGAAAACAGTCTGTAGACCTTTTGTAAACCACAAAATCATTTCGTGCCTACCACTAAATCGCGTCGTACTATTTAACCCGTGTCCAAATGTCCAAACAATGCGATTTCTCAATATCAAAGGATTATCTAGCCCTTCACTCATGGATGTAAATATGTCATAAACAATGTAGTCAAGTGGTACAACGCATTTATCAGACACATGATATCCGATTTGCCAACAGATACTTCCACCGGGTTTTACAACTCTATACAGGTCACTAAAAATATCTTGATGCTGTTTCCTAAAGGTTTCGATATCGTCATGAGGATCCTCATAGGCTTTCCCAATACAATACGGAGGCGATGTTACAACTAAGTCCACACTTTCGCTAGGTAATCGTTTCAACAGCTTTCTACAATCGCCATTGTATAGCGTGACATTGTTTGATTCTTTAAAATTTTTATATATGCGCATGATAAGCTCCTTATAAAGCAGCAACGATTTCTACAAATCTACGCATGCTGACAGCACCCTTAAGAATATCATTTTCCTCCTGAAACACCATATAGTACCGGAACTGACTTCCCGCATGACTGCTCCATGCTTGACCGAGCGCGATTTTCTCCCGGCTATCGTCGTTTTTCAGGTGTTCGCCCTTGGTTTCCGCACAGATGAGCTTGCCGCTTTGGGTCATAATCAGAATATCGGGGTAGTGCTTGATAAAGCCGTTGATTGCAAACCCTTGACGCGCAATATTTCTGTGCCGCCAGCGGACATTCGGCAGGGCGGTCAACTCTACAATCAGCTTCTGTTCCAGCTTGTTCATGTCGCCGTCCTCCGCCGTGTACAGCGAACGGGCGTATATGGCGGTATTGCTGGCGGGATGAATAGATGTGGGCGGACGGAACGAGGGCATACAGACGATACGTTCCGTTTCCAGCCATTTATCAAAAGTTTCCCGATAGTGGGCTTCCAGCAGCGTTTCGATCTTGTCACGGATCTTCGCCGCATAGCCCAGCGGGGCTTTCTCCATCGCGGCGAGCTGTGCCTTGTCCATATCGTCCACGATACGGTTTATGTAGGCTTTCAATTCGGCAGCGTCTACCATGTTCAGCTTATTAAGCTGACTGAACATCATATGATACAGTTTTGGAGTGCGGCGAAAAAGGAGGCTCCTATGGCAACGATTTTACTGGCAGAGGACAACGAGGCCGTCCGCCTGCTGACCCAGGCCAAGCTCCGCCATCAATTTACAGTGGTGACGGCGGCGAACGGCCGGGAGGCTCTGGATATCCTGAACCGGCAGCATGTGGATCTGATCGTGGCGGATGTGATGATGCCGGTGATGGACGGCTACCAGCTGGTGCGGACGCTGCGGGCGGAGGGCAACGAGATCCCCGTGCTGTTCCTCACCGCTCTGCAATCCATGGACAGCAAGCGGGAGGGCTTTTCTTCCGGCATTGACGATTATCTCACCAAGCCTGTGGATTACGAGGAGCTGATCTGGCGCATCCAGGCCCTGCTGCGGCGGGCCCACATCGCCAGCGAACAGCAGATCCTTGTGGGAAACACCCGACTGGATTCCGCATCCTACACCGTGACCTGCCGCGGGCAGACCCTGGAGCTGCCAAAGAAGGAATTTGACCTTCTTTATAAGCTGCTGTCCTATCCGGGGCAGATCTTTACCCGCAGTCAGCTGCTGGACGATGTGTGGGGGTATGTGTCAGAGAGCGGGGAGGACACGGTCAAGACCCATATCAGCCGTCTGCGGAACCGGCTGAAGGACGTGGACGACTTTCAGATCATCACCATCAAGGGACTGGGATATAAGGCGGAGCTTGTGAAGGAGAAAAAGCAGTGAAAAAGAAACATTCCAAATACCGGAAAATATGGCTGCTGTGGGTGGCGTTGGAAGGGCTGGTAGCTACCTTCGCCATTATGAATTCATTCCTGCTGCTGCGTTATCTCTATTTTTCCCACGGCACCGCCATACCGGAAGCGTCTGTCAGTGCTGCCGGATCTGTGCTCTCCGCCGTGTACCTGCCGCTTTTGATCACGCTGATCCTGACGACCGGGTTTCTGGAGCATAAGCTCAGCGCCAGTGTGACAAACTTGATGGACGGGCTTCGTGCCGTGGCGGGAGGAGACTATTCCGTCCGGCTGAAAACAGATAAGCATCAGCTGTTGGACGATCTGTGTGAGGATTTCAACCGCATGACGGAGGAATTGCAAAGCGTCCGCACCTTGCGGGAGGACTTTGTCAACAGCTATTCCCATGAATTCAAGACGCCGATCACCGCCATCAAGGGCTTTGCGGAGCTGCTTTCCGAGCCGGATCTTACCGTGGAGGAGCGGCAGCAGTATCTGCGGATCATTCAGGACGAGTCCGCCCGTCTGGCGGAATTGACCAACCGGACGCTGCTGCTGACAAAATTGCAGTCCCAGCGGTTTTTGCCGGATCAAACCACGTTTTCTCTGGATGAGCAGATCCGTCGGTGCGCCATCCTCTGTGCCCATAGCTGGGAGGAAAAGCGCCTGACCTTTTCCGCAGAGCTGGAAAGCGTGGATTGTACCAGCAATGAGGAGCTTTTGCGGCAGGTATGGATCAATCTCTTGAATAACGCTATCCGCTACACCCCGCCGGGCGGCGAGATCGGTGTGGAGCTGCGGCAGGCTGGCGGGGAGGCCGTTGTCCGGGTCTGAGATACCGGCTCAGGCATGACGCCAGAGGTCCAGTCCCACATTTTTGAGAAATACTATCAGGGCGCGGCGGAGGATAAAAAGCACGGCCTGGGCCTGGGGCTTTCTATCGTCCATCGGATCATAGAATTGATGGAAGGACGCATTGAGGTGGATAGCCAGCCGCAGCAGGGGAGCAGCTTTACCGTTTATCTGCCGCTGAACCAAAAGGGAGCGTGACGCGGTGGGCCTGCCATGCAGAACGCTTATTTTTCTTTCCGTATTGACTGAAAACAGCGCAGCCCAGCAAAACTCCAAGGGAGGACGATCATGATTGAAAACCAAAACGCATATCCCATGAACCTGCTTGTCACGCTGGATCGGAATTACGTTCCTCAGCTGAATGTCATGTTGTTTTCCGCGCTCCAAAGTGACCCCGCCGCATTTTTTGACGTATATATCCTGCATGACGAGGGGCTGTCAGCCTCCGATTTAACGGCGACCCGGGCGCTGCTGGGGCAGCGGGGCGGGCTGCATCTGATCCGTGTGGACGAAAGCGGGCTGACGGACGCGCCAACGTCAGACCGGTATCCGAAGGCGATCTACTACCGGATATTTGCCGCGAAATATCTGCCGCATACGCTGGACCGGGTACTATATCTCGACCCGGATCTTATTGTGCGGAAAAGTCTGCGGACGTTATATGAACTGCCTATGGACGCAGCCTTCTTTGCCGCGGCCTCCCACATCAGGGCCTTTCTGCACCGTTTCAACGAACTGCGCCTCGGCATGGGAGAGGATGATCCCTATATCAACTCCGGCGTCATGCTGATGAATCTGGAAGCCTTGCGGGCAAAGCAGGACACACAGGCGGTATTTGACTATATGGAACGCCACAAAGGGCGGCTCATGCTGCCGGATCAGGACGTCATCAGCGCCTTGTACGGACAAAGCATCATCCCGCTGGACCCGATCCAATATAACATGACGGAAAAGCTCTTCACCCTTCACCGGTTCAACGGGGATGGCATGACGCTGGACGATGTGCGGCAGCGCTCGGCTGTCATCCACTACTGCGGACGGAATAAGCCGTGGAAGCCCGGATACGTCGGTGAATTGGACGTGTTCTACAACGAAACCGTTTCTCAAATGGAGAAGGACTTGCCATAAAAGTATCAGCAGCCTTACCGGTGTTCCGGCAAGGCTGCTGTTGGATATATTTGATTGGAGCATCGTCACGCAGATAAACTTGGGATCAAAGAAAAAATAAGTCGAGGGAAATTCCCTCGACTTATTTTCCGTGCCCTGTACCGTCCGGCCTGCCCCATAGATTACATTGTGTACCTATGAACATAAAGCGTTGTGGTTTTAAGGTTTTTGGCGGAGAAATTTTCCCGCGCGTTCAACACAAATTCAACACAAAAGCGACTTTGTGCAATTTGCCATATATAAGAAAAAACCTCGAAACCATTATGGTTTCAAGGTTTTCCTTGGTGGAGAATAGCGGGATCGAACCGCTGACCTCTTGACTGCCAGAATTTAACTTTTCCCGGTGTGTGCATAATGTACAGCTTTTTTAAAAAATATAGAAGAAAAAATCGGACCAAAACAGAGAAAATATTTCTATATTTTCTGAGTAGTATTTTCTGTTTCAACATGACCGATTGTATACCGTGCTTTCTGATTTATAAGGAGTTTAAATCAAGACCGCTTTTTGAGAGAGACCTTCTGCAAAATCATAGTAATTCCAGACTTTTCGGGTATTCCATATCGTCGAAACTTGTGATTTTTTCATGCAGAATGCACGAACCAAAACTGTGATTTCGGATACTACTGTGTAGGGGCAAAAGCTGTGATTTCGTTGCCGTGAGTGCTCGACGAAACCTGTGATTCTGTCATGTAGAATGCGGACTTTTTCTGGATAAAACCTGTGATTCTGTCATATAGAATGCAAGCTTTTTGAGGGATGAAACCTGTGATTCCGTTATTCGACTGTCACGGAAAATGTAAGGAAAAAGTGGGGTGGGCCCTGTGATTTCGCAACTTTTGTGCGCACAGCTTTCTGTCTAATCATACCTGTTCTTTAAAATCTAATTTTTGCCCTCACCGATCCTGCAAGCAGGAAGAACGTTGGAACAACTGAACCGACGAAGAAGGAGGGTGAGGAGAGAAACTGAACAGACGAGTCGGTTATGGCAGACGCCATCTACGGCGGCGCAACCATAGAAGCCACCCCAAATGATACGGTGAGACAGATGCAAAGTACCTTGAAAGGGTATCAGCGGCAGTTATCTCATGACGGCGTGTATGCCGTGGCGACACTCATGGCAAACGATGATTCGCAGCAAGATGATCCGGGTCAGGAAGATGGCGAGGAAGGAACGCTTGAAAAAACGGAACCGCCGAGAAAATGCTACATTTTCTGCCCGGAAAGAGACCGTGTGCGGTTATTTGAGGAGTTGGATCACAAAACGGCGGCGCCACTCATTCCCGCGTTTCAGGACTATGTACTTGCTTCGCTCCAAAAGCGAGGCAATCTCCGGCAGTTGGAGGTCATCTCGCAAAAGGAGCGGATCGACGCATGGACGCTGGATCTGGAACCGGATGATAAGAATGTCATGATGCCGGGGTCAAAACAAGCCTTTTATGTATGACCAATAGCAAAGA
>OGDU01000800.1_pt1 | contig 29126 bp, 27 predicted proteins | sample 1570371 | NCBI WGS metagenome assembly OGDU01 (sample SAMEA2581977, study PRJEB24529) | metagenome | biome: Human gut stool | place: China | collected 2011
GGTGCGGAGATTTTGCCGCGGGTGGGCTGCCGCACTCCGGCGAGTATTTTAAGTAATGTACTTTTTCCGGCTCCGTTCTTTCCCATGAGGGCGATACGGTCTTTTTCGTTGATTACGAAGGATATGTCACTGAATAAGGTTGTGCCGCCGAATTCTACGGCGAGTCCGTCAATAGAAATCATTATGTCGTTTTTAAAAATAAGGTGCAAAGATAATGCAAATATATTATTTTTTATACCTTTGTCTCGGACAAACAATAATACAGGTTATGGAAATCGATAATCAATCGGTAGATTACCGTCCGCTCATCCTTGTTGCGGAAGACGATGATAGTAACTTTAAGTTGATAAAGGCTATTATAGGGAGAAAGTGTGAGATAATGTGGGCGAAGAACGGTGAGGAGATTGTCTCTTTGTTTCGTGAATACCGTGACAGGGCGGATGCAATACTGATGGATATTAAGATGCCTGTAATGAATGGTTTGGAAGCTACACAAATTATACGCCGGGAAGGCGGAACATTGCCTGTTATCATGCAAACGGCCTATGCTTTCTCTACCGACCGTGAAAATGCCATAAAGAGCGGTGCTTCGGAAGTATTGGTAAAGCCCATTACATTGAGCACCTTGCGCAACTGCTTGAGCAGTTACCTTCCCCGACTGGAATGGTAGGCTTTCCGCAATGAAAAGATAACTGTATCTTAGGGCTTGTTTATATTTTGATTAAAGAATTATATAGCTTGCTATACTCCTCATAAAGACAGAAAACATCCTCACAAAGAATTCTCAAAAGAATGCTGAACAAAAATTAAGCAGGTTCTGAACAAAATTTCTATTCTTCTGTTAATGAAGTCTAACCAAAATTTAACGGAATGAATAGTAAACTGCGCTTTTTGTTAATATCACTGTTTATATTCTTCGTGGCAGCATTACAGGCTTCTGCAGACGGTGATATCCGTGTATCGGGCGTTGTGATGTCGGAAGGAGAACCTTTGCCGGGAGCATCGGTATTGGTGAAAGGTACTCACAACGGAACGGTAACTGACGTTGACGGGAAATATACCCTTACCGTACCGGCGGACGGTACGCTGGTCTTTAGCTTTATCGGACTGAAAACTACAGAACAGAAAGTCAATGGACGCACAGTTGTCAATGCGGAATTGCTTCCGGACAGCGAACAACTGGATGAGGTGATGGTGGTGGCTTATGCCACTGCCAAGAAGTATAGTTTTACGGGAGCGGCTTCCACGGTAAAGGGGAGCGAGATTGCCAAGATGCAGGTGGCCAATGTGTCGCGTGCGCTCGAAGGTACGGTTTCCGGACTTCAGGCAAGTGCACCCAGCGGCCAGCCGGGTACGGATGCTGAAATACGTATTCGCGGTATCGGCTCTATCAATGCGTCGAGCGCCCCGCTTTATGTGGTGGACGGCGTCCCTTTCGACGGTAGTATCAACTCCATTAATCCGGAAGATATAGCTTCGCTGACGGTACTGAAAGATGCCGCTTCGGCTGCTCTCTACGGTTCGCGGGGAGCCAACGGTGTCATTATCATAACTACCAAGCAGGGACATACCGACTCGAAAACCACGGTCAGCATCAATGCCAGCTTCGGTGGTTCCAACCGGGCTATCCGCGATTACGACCGTGTCGGAACCAATCAGTACTTCGAACTCTATTGGGAAGCTTTGCGCAACCAATATGCTCTGAATTCGGATAAATATACTCCGCAGACCGCAGCTGCCCAAGCCTCGAAAGACCTGGTAGGCAAGCTGATGGGCGGCGGTCCTAATCCCTACGGACCCAACTATCCGCAACCTGTAGGTACGGACGGCAAACTGCTTGCCGGCGCTACTCCGCTTTGGAATGTGGACTGGCAGAAGGAAATGGAACAACAGGCATTGCGTACGGAAGTCGGATTGAATGTTTCCGGTGGCGGAAAGAACAACCAGTACTATTTCTCGGCCGGCTATCTGAACGACAAGGGTATTGCCCTTGAGTCCGGCTACCAACGCTTCAACTTGCGTTCCAACATTTCGAGCGAGATAACCCGTTGGTTGCGCGGCGGTGTGAATATGAGCTATGCCCACTCCATACAGAACTATCCGGTTTCGTCCGATGCCAAGACGAGCAATGTCATTAACGCCGGACGTTTAATGCCCGATTTTTATCCTGTGTATGAGATGAATGCCGACGGTACATACAAACTCGACTCGGAAGGAAAGCGGATTTACGACTTCGGTTCCTACCGGCCGTCGGGCGCTACAGCCAACTGGAACCTGCCTGCAACCTTACCCAATGATAAATCCGAGCGTATGCGGGACGAGTTCTCCGGACGTACTTTCCTTGAGGTCACTTTCCTTGAAGGGTTGAAATTCAAGACCAGCTTCAACTTCAGGCGCTGCCATTGTTGCAAAGTTCCACCCTCCATCGGTCGCCCCATGGACCGACGTTATTTTAACCGAGTGGCCACATCAACTATATTTTTCAAGAACTTTTCAACAAATTTCTTTTTCGGGTTATATTTTGGCCTTTTTCGTCGGCTACCAATTAGAGGGACAATTTTTTCGGAAGCCTTAAATTCCGAAGATTTTCTATGTAACTCCGTTCTTTGAAAACAGAATAGTTCAATCGTCCGGTACTTCACAAAAGGTACTTCTGTAATTCGCAGCCCGGTCATGACGAAGACGGGGTGGCTGAAATGCCAATGGTGCGGTGCAAGCCCGCTGCTGGACGATTCCCCACTCCTAGGGTGCCGAGGGCGAATATGGGAGACCTATATCATATTGACGCAGATGGGCTGCAAGTCTATCTGCGATGCGAGAGTTGAAACTACTGTCAGCTCTCTTTACATTGCCGCCTGACCGCAGCCTTGCTGCAAAGGATATAACCGCAGGTGGCACACACTTTCGACCTTAAACTACTTATACAGAAGGAGTGCCTATGAAGTTTAACGATGCCTATTCCCAGATGTTTCCCGGTTACCCCGATGCCGTCAGCCTTCAGCAGGCTGCGGAGATGCTTGGTCTGAACCGCCACACGGTCGGGGAACTGATCCGTTCCCACCGCCTGTTTGCGCTTAAAATCGGCCGCACCTACCGTATCCCGAAGCTGAGCGTGATCGAGTTCCTGCTCACCGGACAGAGCACCTTCCCGGCTGGAAATCCGCCGCTGGATGTGGTATGCTGTGGGTGCAGCAACGGACAGCACGCCTGTTGACCCAAAGGAGGTTTATGATGAAAACTACAGGGTCTGTCCAAGAGAAAAATGGACGTTTCTATTTCGTGATCAATCTTTATGATGCCAACGGCAAGCGGAGGATCAAGTGGATCTCCACAGGTTTGACCGTCCGGGGCAACAAGCGCAAGGCAGAATCCATGCTCCGGGAAATATTGCTCCACTATGATAAGACCGGGGAGCTGCCCACAGGGCGGGGCGGAGCCTACGAAAAAGTAGATGCTAAAACCGCCAAGCCCTTGCCGCAACCTCTCCAACCCGTTAACAAGTCGGAGATGCTGTTTCTGGATTATCTCAACGAGTGGGTGCAAGTCCACAAGGCATCCATCCAGCCTGCAACCTTTATCAGCTACAATCGGATGATCACCGGGCGCATCACGCAGTATTTTGAGCCGCTGGGCTTGAAGCTGTGCGAGGTCACGCCGCAGGTGCTGGATGAGTTTCAGGAGAAGATCTTGCTGGAGGGCTACACCACTAACACAGTCATTCACTACCACGCCATCTTCGGTAAAGCGTTCAAGGATGCCGTCCGCAAGGACTATCTGGAAACCAACCCGATGCTGAAAGTTGACCGCCCGAAGAAGAACAGCTTCCGGCCCAACTTCTACTCTAAGGATGAAGTCCAGCAGCTGCTGGAAGTATCGCAGGATGACCCCCTGCACCTGTGCATCCTCATTACAGCCTACTACGGTCTGCGCCGCAGCGAGGTGCTTGGGCTGAAGTGGTCGTCTATCGACTTTGAGCGGAAGTCCATCACCATCAACCACAAGGTGACGGAACAGTTGGTGAACGGCAAGTACGTTCCTGTGGTCAGCGATGTGATGAAGAACAAGACCAGCTGCCGTACCCTGCCGCTGATTCCGGCTGTGGAAAAAGAACTTCTGAAGCAGAAGGAAAAGCAGCAGCTCTACCGCAAGCTGTTCAAGAAGAGCTACAGCACTGAGTATCTGGATTTCGTCTGCACCGATCAGGAAGGCAAGCTGATCCGCCCGAACTTCGTGACGGAGCACTTCGACTGGTTGCTGACCAAGTACGGGCTGAAGCACATCCGTTTCCACGATCTGCGCCACAGCTGCGCCAGCCTGATGGTGATGAACGGCGTATCCATGAAGCAGGTTCAGGAATGGCTGGGGCACAGTACCTTTTCTACCACCGCTGACATCTACGCACATCTCGATTACAAAAGCAAACAGGGGTCTGCTGGGGTCATTGCGAACCTTTTGGGAGAATCCAAACTCCCCAAATAATTATGGATTTATCGTTCATGCATAAAGCATACTGTGATGAGGCAAAAGCGGTCTTTCTCTGCTTGATGCAAAAGAAAAAGTCGCAGATTCGTTTGAATCTGCGACTTCTGGCGGAGATGGTGGGATTCGAACCCACGTGCCCGATTAAGGACAAAACGATTTCGAGTCGTTCTCGTTACGACCGCTTCGATACATCTCCAAGTATATTTTCATGGCAAATTTACGATTTGTATATCGCAAATCGGCCTTGAAACTTGGAACAGTTGCTGTTAGAATATTGTTAGAAAACGCATCGTTCAGACAGGTTCCGAAGCCTGTCAGGACATCAAAATTGACGTTCCCTCATGTGATATGGAGACATCCGGCGAAGCATCCACTTGGATTTCGAGTGCGACCTCTTACGACCACTTGAGTAATGCTCCATATTCACAATACAGCTTAATTATTATAGCAAAATCCCGCCTTTCCGTCAACTGGAAATACAAAAAGCCCTTTCCCTTGTGCTTGACAGGCAGAACGGGGTGTGCTATATTTATTTCAAATTTGAAGTATATACTCAAAGGAGAACCTATGGCACAGAATCGACAGGATATGGGCAGCGGGCCAGTCAAGCCCCTGCTTTTGCAGTTGATGATACCCGCCGTGGTGGCGCAGGTGGTCAATCTGCTCTATAACATCGTAGACCGCATTTACATCGGCCACATCGAGGGCATCGGTGCGGCGGCGCTGACGGGCGTGGGTCTGTTTGCGCCGATCCTTATGCTCCTGAACGCCTTCGCCATGCTCATCGGCGCGGGCGGTGCGCCCCGCACGGCCATCGCGCTGGGACAGGACAATAAAGACGAGGCCGAAAAAATCATCGGCAACAGCTTTACCATGCTGCTGTTTTTCGCTGTGGTGCTGACGGCGGGCTTCTATGCCGGTGCGCCCGCTCTGCTGCGGCTCTTCGGTGCCAGCGACGCCACTCTCCCCTATGCGGTGGCCTATGGCCGCATCTACATCCTCGGCTCGGTGTTCGTGCTGCTGGTCATGGGCATGAACCCCTTCATCACGACCCAGGGCTTTGCGAAGATCAGTATGCTCACGACAGTCATCGGCGCAGTCATCAACATCATCCTCGACCCCATCCTGATTTTTGGTCTTGGCTGGGGCGTCCGGGGTGCGGCAGTGGCGACGGTGCTCAGTCAGGCCGTGGGTGCCTGCTGGATATTGAAGTTCCTCACCGGCCCCAAGACCATCCTCAAGCTGCGGAAAGAAAACCTCAAAGTGGAGCGGAACATCATCCTGCCGGTGCTGGGGCTGGGCATCTCGTCCTTCGTCATGCTCTCGACGGAGAGTTTGCTCTCCATCAGTTTCAGCTCCAGCCTCGCCCGCTACGGCGGCGATGTGGCTGTGGGCGCGATGACCGTCATCACCAGCGTGTCCCAGCTCTGCACCATGCCTATTCAGGGCATCTGTCAGGGCGGCCAGCCGGTGATGAGCTTCAACTTCGGCGCAGGCAAAAAGCCCCGCGTCAAGGAGGCGTTCCGCTTCCAGCTCACCCTCTGCTTCGGTTATACCACCCTGTTCTGGCTGCTCATGATGCTGGTCCCCGGCGTGGTGGCGGGCATCTTTACCTCGGATGCCGCCCTCATCGAATACACCACATGGGCCATGCGCATCTACATGGCGGGCATCCTCGCCATGGGCGTTCAGATCGCCTGCCAGCAGAGCTTTATGGCGCTGGGTCAGGCCAAAGTCAGCCTCCTGCTGGCTTGTTTGCGGAAGATCATCCTACTTATCCCGCTGATTTTTATCCTGCCCTGCTTCACGGCAGATAAGTGCCTCGGCGTCTTTCTCGCCGAGCCGGTCAGTGATATTCTGGCAGCGACCATTACAGCCATCACCTTCTTTTCCCGCTTCGACAAGATACTGGACAAGGGTGCCGGGAAGGTATGATTCGCAGGAAATAAAAACAGCCCGCGGACGGACAAAAATCCGGCCTGCGGGCTGTTTTTGTGTCAACGGTAGTCGATTTCAGAAAGAGTGATGCGTGGCTTTTCCGTGCCGGTCTTTTCGCACATCAGGTCGAGCTGCTCCTGCAGGTAAGGCACCCGGGTGCTGACGTCCGGGAACTTCGGTCCCAGAATGACTTCGTCTAATTGGAGAGGAAAAGGTGTCTGCACGAAAAGCCACGGTTTGTCGCTGTCGGTATGGAGGATGTTGTCCTTCGTCTGGTAGATGACCCGCAGCTCCTGCTCGTAGCTGTAGCTGCTGTCTTTGAAGAGGTAAAGTGCTGGGCCAAGTAATTTGTCCAGATAAATCCATTCCGATACGTCTATATCTTTAACAGCGTCGCGTAGTTCTTCAAGGTTATTATTGATAACACCACAGACATTCTCCAATCCTCTGTTGTACTCTGGTGAAACTTCATAGTTTCCACTTGCGTCCCGGTTCAGATAGCAGACGCGGTAAAGAGGTGGCTCCGCAGTATTAGCGAGAGGTTTTGTGCGGTTCCAATCAATAACGAGACAGCAGCCTTGTGCGTGGTCGCCGTACATCTCCCACATGGGAAGATAGTCGATGTGTGTGGTAAAACATTTTACAAAAACAAAGGGGACATTCAAGGATTTGCGCTTCTTTTTTTCGGAATTCTGCTCCGACGGATAAACTGTCTGACGCAGTGTTTTTCCTTCATTTGGGTCATTCATGTAGGACAGATGCATGACAGTCAACTTCCCAAGACGGTCAGCTTTTTCATCTTTGCACTTTTCAGGAAGCATATAGGAAAAAACATCGGCGGATGTGTAGTATGCCAATTTATCGGGAAGATAGAATACCCTCAGTTTATTTGTGAGTTGACCGGCAAGAAAAGCAGCTCTGGCAAGACGCAGGAGAGTTGGATACAGGGGAATTCCTTCACCACGTTCTAAAGATACTGCATATTCTCGCAATGGGTAAAATGGAGTACCTTCAAAAAAGTGAGATTTATCCAGAACAGATGCTTCAAAGGCTTCGTTGTTTAAGTCACGCGCTAAATCAAAAAGTTCTGTGATAAGGCTCTTTTTCATCAATGCATTTACGAGCAGAAAAGTCATCCGAAGGTGATGACGCTCTGACGAATTGCGAATACTGAGCAGATTCAGTGATTTTTGTGCGGAAGTTATTATAGATGCAATGAGCTTGCGATTTTCTCCCAAATCTTGAGAAAAATCACCTGCTTTCATTAGCTGGTTGTAGGCGTCATAAGCATCCTTTAGTATAGGAGGAGTTTCCTTGCGAGGATAAGGAATATAGACACACTTGTTTGCAAGCAAAGAATAAAGAAGATAGTTGAAATTCTTTAGAAATTCAGCTGTCTCTTTTGCACGGGGATAGTCGAATGTTGTTCCGTCAATAGATGACCGAGTTTCAGAAGGGTCAACTTTCCATGTCAGCATGGCAAGAGAATAAAATTTCATTGCACGGGGAACATCCATTTCCAGAAACAGAAAGCGGTCACCTTGTTTGATATAGAGCCACTTGAAGTCAAAGAAAGTTTTTCGCGGTGAAGGCTTTCCTTCGTTTTCAGCTTTATTCCATTCGATGACCTGTTCATAGACAAAATCGGCCTGTCCATAAAAAAGAAGAACTTCCATCAGCTCTTGAAGACGCGCTTGTAAGCCGTTCCCGAGCTTTACACAGGTACAGTAATTCTTGACATCCTGACAGAGACTTTCCAGATAAGGATTGAGGGAATTGGAAAGTGACTCGGGGATGGAACTCGAGTGGCTGATGATTTCTGGGAAAAAGCCATCCAACTGCCTAATGATGTTCGCAGCATGGAACAAGGCGTTCAGAGCATCGCCGTTATATGTTCCAAAATCCTTGTGTGTATAATTTTCCGGTGCGGTGAGGTCTTTATCAACGAACTCCGGATGCGGATTCAGCGTCAAAAGCTCCTCATAAAGCTTTTTATCATATTCGAATTCCAGCAGTGGATATTTCATCTTTTCGTCCGGCATGGAGCATCCTCCTTTTTACGTCCTTTCAGTGAGCATTCCGCACATGACTTCCACGCACTGTGGGTCAAACGCATGTCCGGCACACTCGCGGAGGGCCGCGGCGATTTGGGCGTCCGTCTCGCCCCGGCGGCGGTGGCGGTCGGTGAAGTCGGCCACAGCGAGGATGCGGGACAGCAGCGGGATGGCCTCGCCCTGCAGCCCCTCAAGGTAGCCGGTGCCGTCGTAATTTTCGCGGTGATACCGCACGGTCTCGGCCACCCGGTCTACGATTTGGAGTTCCTGAATGATGCGGCAGCCCCGCTCTACATAGGTCTTGTAGAGCTGGTACTGCTCCTCGGTGATGTTCCGCTGCAATACCACATCATCGGGCAGGCCCACGGTGCCTACTTCGTGCAGCAGGCCCGCATAGTAGCCGTCCCGGCAGGCGGCCTCATCCAGACCCATCCGGCGGGCCATCTCCTGCGTCAGCTCCGCAGTCTGCTGGCAGTGGAGGTCGATCTCGGGGATCTTGGAGCTGAGGGCGCTGTACATGGCCGTGATGACCTTCAGCGACATCTCCGAGAGTTTGCCCTTCTCCGCGTCGATGCGCTGCTGCAATAAAAGATGGCGTTTGGCCTTGTCCACCCAGTAGCGCTGGATGGAGAACATGATGATGTAGGCCACCCCGAGGATGCAGATGTAAAGGAACGGGAAACGGCGCACGAAGCTCTCGCCGTAGAGGGCGGCGGGGTCGGGGATGAGCCCGCCGCGCAGGCAGGCCATCACCCAGAGAAAGCTCAGAAGGTTGATAAAAGTGCCGTCCACGAGGCCCAGCGCGAAGGTGCAGGAAAAGGAGAATATCAGCAGGAAAAACCAGCTGAAATACCCCACATAAGCCTTCTGGAAAAGCAGGGCGCTGCCGGCCAGAAACGCCAGCGCTGCACCCAGCTCCCGCGCCCGGCTGGCACTGCGGCGGGACAGAAAGAGGTTGACGCCGTCCAGAAGCATCATGCCGCCCAGCAGAAGATAAAACGGCAGCGGCGCGCCGTACAGAAACCCCAGCGGCAGATGTACCAGCCAGAGCAGACCCACGACGAGCTTGGTGTAGAGGACCAGCTGCGGGTCGCCATGGGGGACGAGTACCGTCTCGTGCAGCCGTTCAAGCGTATCCTTGTTCATAAAACATCCTTTTGGCGCGTCACTGCACCGCTATCTCTCCGCTTTCCAGCAGCTCCACCACGGCCTTGACCGCCGCAGGCTCGAACTGCGTCCCGCTCAATTTCCGGAACTCTCCGATGATGTAGTCCCTGTCGCAGTGGCCGCGGTAGCACCGGTCGGAGCCCATGGCGTCCAGCGCATCGGCGACGCTGATGATCCAGACCATCTCCGGCAGCTGCCCGCCTTTCAGCCCGGCGGGGTAGCCTTTGCCGTCGAACCGCTCGTGGTGGTAGCTGGCACCGCAGTCGGCCTGAGGCAGAAATTCCAGCCCCTCGAGAATTTTTCGGCCCCAGACGGTGTGCTGCTTCATGATGTCGAACTCCTCGTCCGTCAGCCGGGAGGGTTTGTTGAGGATGGCGTCCGGCACGGCAATCTTTCCGATGTCATGGAGCAGGGCGCTCCGGTAGAGGCTGTCCAGCTCCTCGCCGGCGAAGCCCATATGCGCCCCGATGAGGCGGGCATATTCGGCCACCCGGTGGGAGTGCTCGCTGGTGTAGCGGTCTTTTTCGTCTATCATCTGGCTGATGGCGGCCACAGAGCTCACCATCAGCTGCCGGGCCTCGCAGATGGTGGCATGGACCTCACGTTCCATCTCTTTTTCGCTCTGTTCCTGCTGGATGCGGTAGTGTTTGTAAAAGATGTCCGCTGTTATCATCAGCAGACAGAACGACCAGTAGGCTGCGGGGTAGAAAAGCGCATAGTCCCGGCGGTAGAGTGTGCTGCCGACGAGGGGACCCAGCCACAAAAAACAGGTGGCCGCGAGGCCGTAGGCCGTGCAGAACGGCAGGCCGATGGGCAGCCCCGACTGCACGAAAAGAGTAGCCGGCATCAGGAAGAACCACAGGTTCTGGAAGCCGTCGTTCTCGTTCCAGACCAGAAGCAGCAGGCCTATGAAGATAAGGGCCGTGTTTGAGAACATGACCAGATGCTTTTCGTTTTTCGCCCGGGGCAGCAGCCACTCCACCATCAGCAGCACAAGGCTGGTGAGCCCGGTGAGGACGAAGACGACGGGCTTGTCGAGGCCGTTGCAGCTGAAATTCAGCGCAAAAAGCACGACGACCGCCAGCGTCAGCACCTGGCGCAGGTAGTCTGAGTCCAGCGTAGAATGCTTTTCGTAATGATATACTTCCTTGAGAAGGGGCCAGATGCGGTAAAGCATGAAAACGTCGCCTCCGAACGGGCCGCGCGGGCGGCTGGCTGCTGTATCTTTATAATGTTACAATACATTATACAACGAAATCTGGACGATGAACAGATGGATTTTCAGAATGACTGTATGCATCAAAAATACATCGGCAAAGAATCTTGGATACAAGAGTTAAAAATCGAAAAACGAGCTTGCAGAAAGCTCCAAAAACCAATCAAACGGGTCACTTTGTACAAACATTGCCTGAAAAATTTGTGCTTGAATCTAATTGCGGGATGAGAAAATATGCGTTATCATAATATCCAAAGGCGACCCGTATGCGGAAGGAATGTTGCCGTGAGCAAAGCACGGCGCTGCCATAATACGGATAAACGCAACGTGAATCGGAGGTAACAAGAAATGAAAAAGATCTCTCGTCGTGACTTCCTCGCAGCTTCTGCTGCTGTGGGTGCAGCTGGCGTCCTGACCGCCTGCGGCGGTTCTTCCAGCAGCACTGCCACCTCTACTGCAGCTTCCACTGCTGCCAGCACCGCTGCCGGCGGCAAGTCCACCGACTACCCCACCAAGGGTATTTCCGTCATCTGCCCCTGGTCTGCAGGCGGCGGCACGGACTCCTGCCTGCGCGCATTCTGCGAGGCTATGGGCAAGAACCTGGGCGTCACCCTGACTGTCGATAACCAGACTGGCGGCGGCGGCATTCTGGGCCATCAGGCTATCGCAGATGCCAACACCGACGGCTACACCATCGGTATGATCACCTTCGAGCTGGCTACCTATAAGAAGCTGGGCACCAGTGAACTGACCTGGGAGAATTACGCTCCCCTGTGCCGCGTCAACACCGACGCAGCTGCCATCACCGTCGGCGCAAAGTGGGCTGCTGACAACGGCATCACCGACCTGCCCGGTTTCATTGATTACTGCAAGGCTCACCCCGGTGAGGTGCAGATGGGCGGTTCTTCCAACGCTTCTGTCTGGCACATCGCTGGCGGCTACCTGATGAGCGCTACCGGCATCGACATCCAGATGATCACCTATCAGGAGGGCGCTGCTACCGCTGTCCAGAACGCAGCCGGCGGCTTCATTCAGGGCGTTACCGTCTCTCTGGCCGAAGCTCGCAGCTTCATCGAGTCCGGCGACCTGATCTGCCTGGGCGTCATGGACGAAGAGCGCAACCCCGTCTTCCCCGATGTTCCTACCTGTAAGGAGCAGGGCTACGACATCACCTACTACACCCAGCGCGGTATGGCCGCTCCTCTGGGCGTTGATGATGCCATCATGACCCGTCTGGAAGAGGCCTGCGCCGCTGCCATCGAGGACCCTGACTTCGTGACCTTCATGAACAACAACGGTCAGGCAATCTCCTATCTGGATGCACAGGGCTATGCTGACTACCTGAAGCAGGCTGCTGTCGATGTCGCAGCTGCTATGGACGCTGTCGGCCTCTGATTTGTCTCTCTGAGTATTTGCTGGGGCAGGCAGTTCATGCCTGCCCCTTTTTATGAGAAGATATAGAGAGGAGGAACCCCTTTTGAACAAAGACAAAATGAAAACGATGGCCTTCTCCAATCTGGTAGGCTCCATCATTTTCCTCGCGATCGGCATCTGGGCGTGGCTCCAGACCGATAATTTCCCTGAGGTGGCCAACACCTATGTGCAGGCTTCCACCTTCCCCCGCGTCATGATCGTGGGTATGCTCATCTTCTCGGTGGTCCTGCTCATCCAGTCCATCTTCAAGCTGATGGGTACCATGAAGCCCACCGACCCCGTTGCTGTCGAAGTCGGCACCCTGAATCCCCTCAAGGATAAGGGCGTGGCAGCTGCTTACCTCGTTATGCTCCTCTGTGTGCTGTTCGCTGCTCTGTTCAAGAGCTGCGGCTACATCCTGTGCGCTGTGGTGCTCTCGATGATCATCATGTTCCTCATCGGCAAGCGCAACTGGGTGCAGATGGTCCTTGTGAGCGTTCTGGTGCCGCTGCTGATGTGGCTGGTGTTCTACAAGGTGCTTACCGTCAATATTCCGCTGGGTCCGCTGAACTTCCTGCGCACCCTCGTGGACATGATATAAGGAGGGAGCACAGTTATGGATTTTAGTCTGCTTCTTTCCAGCTATGCTACTGTCTGGTCCAACCCCGAGGTCCTTCTGATGACCTTCATCGGCGCACTGGGCGGCGTTCTGCTGGGCGCTATCCCGGGCATGACCGCCACCATGGGCGTGGCGCTGCTCATTCCCTTCTCCTTCGGCATGGACCTCATCCCGTCCATCGGCCTGCTGCTGGGCATCTACTGCGGCGGTATGTACGGCGGTTCCATTTCCGCTATCCTCATCCACGCCCCCGGCACGCCCGCCGCAGCCGCCACCCTGCTGGACGGCTACCCCATGTGTAAGAAAGGTCAGGCTGGCAAGGCACTGTCCGTTGCCATGTTCGCCTCCTTCTGCGGCGGCGTCATCGGCGCACTGGTCATGACCTTCCTGTCTCCGCTGGTCGCTGATATGGCCATGAACTTCGGCCCCGGCGAGATGTTCATGCTGGCCGTCTTCGGCCTGTCGGTCATCGTCGCAATTTCCGGCAAGTCTGTGGCCAAGGGCCTCATCAGCGCCTTCTTCGGTATGCTGCTCTGCACCGTCGGCCTCGACCCCACCAACGGCATCCCCCGCTTCATCACCACCAAGCAGACCGGCCTGCTGGATGGCTTCCAGTTCATCCCCACTCTGATCGGTCTGTTCGCTGTCTCTGAAGTCATCGCCGGCGTTGAGCGCATCATCCGCGGCGAAGAGCATGAGCAGAAGTCCAACGAGAAGATCACCAACGTCCTGCCCGATTGGAAGACCATCAAGCGGATCTGGCCCAACATCCTGTCCGGCGGCCTCATCGGCACCTTCATCGGCGCCATCCCCGGCGCAGGCGGCGACATCGCAGTCTTCGTCTCCTACGGCGCCAGCAAGTCTGCAAGTAAGCACCCCGAGCTGTACGGCACCGGCATCCCCAACGGCGTTGCTGCTACCGAGTCCGCCAACAACGGCTGCTCCGGCGGCGCTATGATCCCCCTGCTGTCTCTGGGCGTCCCCGGCGACTCCGTCACCGCCATCCTGCTGGGTGCCTTCATCATGAAGGGAATCACCCCCGGCCCCATGATGTACGTCACTGAGCTGCCCACCGTCTACCGCGTCTTCGCAGCTCTGATGCTGGCAAACCTCTGCATGCTGGTCGTCGGCTGCCTGGGCGTCCGCTTCTTTGCAAAGATCGTCTCCGTCGAGAAGAAGATGCTCTACCCCATCATCCTCGTCATCTCCCTGCTGGGTGCTTTCTCCATCAACAAGAATGCCTTTGATGTGGGCGTCTGTGTCGCCTTTGGCATCATCGGCTGGCTGATGAACAAGTACGAGTTCCCGCTTTCTCCCATCCTGCTGGCCCTCATTCTGGGACCCATGTGCGAGAAGAACTTCGTGCGCTATATGAACATCCAGCGCGGCAACTTCTTCGCCATCACCACTTCTCCCATCGCAATGGTCTTTGCAACGGTCGCTATCCTGGTCATCGTCTACTCTGTCTATAACCAGAGCAAGATCAACAAGCGTGCTGCTGCAAACGCTGCACAGGAGAAGGCATAAGCTCAACATCCTGACAAGCTCTGTCTGTTACATTCCCATGAAGCTGCGGCTGTCCCGTTCCGTCGGGGCGGCCGCACTTCGCTTTGGGCAGCAAAAACGGAGGTCTGTTTATGTGGTTTGTATTTGCACTGGGCTCGGCCCTGTTTGCGGCCCTTACCTCGATCCTGGCCAAGGTGGGCATCGAGGGGGTCAACTCCACTCTGGCCACCGCCATCCGCACCGTGGTGGTGCTGGCCATGAGCTGGGGCATGGTGTTCCTCACCCGGGCCCAGGGGGGCATGGGGGAGATCAGCCGCCGGAGTTGGCTCTTCCTCATCCTATCGGGGCTGGCCACCGGGGCGTCCTGGCTGTGCTACTACCGGGCCCTGCAGCTTGGCCGGGCCTCTCAGGTGGTGTCCATCGACAAGCTCAGCGTGGTGATCACCCTGGTGCTGGCCTTTGTGTTCCTCCACGAGCCCTTTACCGCCAAAAGTATGGTGGGCTGCGCCCTCGTCGCCGCCGGCACCCTGTTTATGGTGCTGTAAGAGGGTAAGCTCCCTGCAAACAACAAGGCCCTCCCGGGTTTGCCTGGGAGGGCCTTTTGTGCTTGTCAGTGGGTGGTATCTTCTGCCGGAGCCTCAGGGTGGCGGCACTTGGCCAGCATATCCAGCTCCGGCATCAGCTCGGTGCTGATGACCGAGAGCATCTGCTCCATCTTGTCGCAGTCCTCAGCCGGGAAGCGCTTGCGTACACGCTCGATGACCGTGTGCAGGTAAGAATAGCTGATGCTGTAGTAATCGATGTATTTCTGGGTGGGGCGCAGGAAGTATTCGCGGCGGTCGGTGGTGGACTGGATCTTCTCCACATAGCCCTTTTTGACGAGGCTGCCGATTTTATAAGCCGCGTTGGGGGTGGAGATGCCCATCATGCGGGAAAACTCTGCAATGGTGGGCTCCCCCATCGCCATGATGCCCTCCATGCAGAAGGACTCCACCGTAGTCAGCGTGGCTTCGCGGGTGGCAAAGCGCTGAAATACATTCTGATAAAAATGCAGCTTGAATTTTGTATAGACGTCCTGAAAGACTTCTTCCAGCATGGGGTTCTCCTCCAGTGAGCAAATAGCTCAAAAAATTTACTCTTTTAATAAGTATACCATGATTTGCGCCGGAGGGGAAGACAAAAATCTACGATTCCGTTAAGATTTTGTGACTTCTTCCTTCCCAGTATGGCCCATCCGCGCCCTGACGATGCTGAGCACGACGAGTTCGATGACGATGGCACAGGCCAGCAGCACGAAGGAGGTCAGGGTGTTGGCGGCATCGCCGAGGACAGCCTGTGCTGCACCGCAGAGCAGATAGCAGCCCGCCGAGATGGCGGCGGCGGTCATGGCGTAGGGCAGCTGGGTGGAGACATGGTTCACGTGGCTGCAATGCGCGCCGGCAGAGGCCATGATGGTGGTGTCGGAGATGGGCGAGCAGTGGTCGCCGCAGACCGCGCCGGACAGGCAGGCGGCGATGGAGACGACCAGCATCTCACCCTCCGGGAACGCATGGCAGACGATGGGGACCAGAATCGAGAAAGTACCCCAGGACGTGCCGGTGGCAAAGGCGAGGAAGACCGCCACCACAAAGATGATGATGGGCAGCAGGTACTGCAGAGCCGCTGCAGAGCCGCTGAGCAGGCTTGCGACGTAGTATTTTGCGCCCAGCAGGCCGGTCATGCCGGAAAGCGTCCATGCCAGCGTCAGAATGAGCATAGGGCTGACCATGGCCTTGAAGCCCTCGGGGATGCAGGCGGCGAAGTCCTGAAAGGTCATGACGCCCCGCACGCGGTAAAACACGAAGGTGAACATCAGCGCAATGGCGCTGCCCAGCACGAGGCCCATGGAGGCGCTGCAGTTGGCAAAAGCGGTGACGAAGTCCACGCCCTCAAAGAAGCCGCCGGTGTACACCATGCCGAAGATGCAGGCCGCGATGAGCACCAGCACCGGCGCGATGAGGTCCACTACATGGCCGCGGGTGTCGCTGCCGTCGTCCGCGTCGTCGCCGTAGGGGCGGTCGTCGGTGGTGAAGAGGTCGCCCAGAAGGGCGTTATCCTCGTGCTTTTTCATGGGGCCGTAGTCGAGGCCGCTGAAGATGAGGAAGAGGCTCATCACCATGGTGAGGATGGCGTAGTAGTTATAAGGGATGGTGCGCAGGAACATGGTAAAGCCGTTGATGCCCGAGCCTTCCGGGACGGAGGACGTGACGGCGGCGGCCCAGCTGGACACCGGCGCGATGATGCAGACGGGTGCTGCGGTGGCGTCGATGAGGTAGGCCAGCTTTGCGCGGGAGACCTTCTGCCGGTCAGTGACCGGGCGCATGACAGAGCCGACGGTCAGGCAGTTGAAGTAGTCGTCCACAAAGATGAGGATGCCCAGCAGCAGGGTGGCGAACTGCGCGCCCGCCCGGGTGTGGATGTGGGTGGAGGCCCAGCGGCCAAAGGCGGCGCTGCCGCCGGCCTTGTTCATCAGGGCCACCAGAATGCCCAGCATCACCAGAAAGACGAGGATGCCGACGTTGCTGGAATCGGACAGCTTGGACACCATGCCGCCGTCTTCGTTGAAGAAGAGGGTGGTCAGCGCCAGCTCAAGATTGCCGTTGGCGTAGAGCAGTGCGCCGGTGGCGATGCCCACCAGCAGCGAGGTGTAGACCTCTTTGGTGTTCAGGGCCAGCACGATGGCTATCACAGGGGGCAGCAGGGACAGCGCCGAGCTGTACACGGCGCAGGTGTAGGTGGAAGGGTCGTCGATTTTGCCGGGCGTTGCGGCGGTACACCACAGCAGCAGGGCAAACACCAGCAACGCACCCACCCACGAGAGATTGGTTTTTTTCATGATAAACTCCTCGGTTGATTTTTTTGCAGCCTGCCGGGCAGACTAACCCTTTAGAAGCCGTTTTCATAAGCATTGCACACCGCCCGAACGGCCTTTTTGCCCGCATACTGCGTTGCTTTCCCTTGCAATCCGCTCAGGATTGCTGCGGAAAATCGCCTTGTCTGCGAGCAAAAATTCTCGTCGTTCGATGCACTCTGCTTACAAAAACAGCTTCTAACGTGATGGGACACGGAAGGGGGTGTTGGCTGCGCCGGACTATAAAGCGATGTATTTAGAGCTGTTCCGTGCCAGCGAACAGGCGGCACGGCTTTTGCAGGAAGCTCAGGCCCGGGCCGAGCAGCAGCTGCTGGCTGCCGACCCGCCGCCCATCGAGCTTGCCGAGAAAAAAGAGTCTTAGCCCTTCTTGCTCTCGGCCTTGGCGGCAAACTTTGCGTCGTTGACCACAAAGCGCTCGTGGACGCCGCCGCCCACAGGGCCTTTCTCGTCGTACAGGGAGACTTTGAACACCAGCTTGCGGCCTTCCACAGCGGTCAGCTCGCTCTCGCAGGTGACGGTCATGCCCACGGGGGTGGGTGCGGTGTGCTCCAGCTCCAGCTTGGTGCCCACAGAGCCGCAGCCCTCATCCAAAGCGTCGGCGACGCTCATCCAGCAGGTCTTTTCGGCCAGCGCCACCAGTGCGGGAGTGGCGAAGACATTCAGCGTGCCGCTGCCCATGGTCTTGGCGGTGTTCTCGGGGGTCACGGCGACGCTCTGCTTGCCGCGGATTCCAGTTTCTAACATATAAAAATTCCCTCTTTCTTAATTTGTCGTGATGCCGCGGTTTGCGGCAGATAATTTCACATTTGTAAGGATACCACAAAACTCACACTATTGCACCTGTTTTCGGGATTTTCCTTCAAAACTCTTTCCGTCTGAGGCCAAACGCGGTATCATAAGCTGGACAAGGAGGGAAAGAAGATGAACGATTTCTGGAAATCCTACGACATCACCCACGCCGAATACGGGGCCGATTACCGATGCTACCCGCTGTATGGCACTGTCCACCTCATGGAGCTGGCCATTTCGCTTGCCTTTATCGTGGGGGTGGCCCTGTGGTATCGCCGCAGTTCTGCCCGCACCCGGCGGCGCATTTTAGTCGGAGTCACCGCTTTGCTCCTGCTGGACGAAGCTGCCCTTCTGCTGGGGATGGCCCTGACCAGCCAGTGGAATTGGAGCTATCTGCCCCTGCACCTGTGCAATATCAATGTCTTCGTCTGTCTGTACAACACGATCACGGACAGAAACTGGTGCAAAGAGGAGCTGTATGCCCTCTGTATCCCGGGCGCAATGCTGGCACTGCTCTGCCCCAGCTGGCTGGATGTCCCCTCTTGGTGGACGCTCATCAATCTGCACTCCGTCAGTATCCATGCCCTGCTGGTACTCTATCCAGTCCTGCTGGTGGCGGGCGGCTACCGTCCCAGTCCCCGGCGGGTGCCGCAGGTGCTGGCGTTCCTGTTCGGTTCTGCTCTGCCCATCTACTTTCTGAATAAGTCCCTTAACACCAACTTCTATTTCCTCAATAATCCCTACGGGAACATCATCACCAGCACCTTCACGGCCCTGCTGGGCGAAAAATATTATATCCTGGGCTTCCTGCCTGCCACCGCGCTGGCGCTGTTCCTCATGTATCTGCCGTGGGCGGCGGACTATAAAAAGAAGAAGCGGGCATGAATGCAGTGCTTTAGAAAAAAGCAGTTCGGTGAGGACTGCCTTTTTCTTTTGCCCTAAATTGCACCCTTTCTGCAAAATAAAACTGCAAATTTCTTGCGTTTTGCGGTCTGCTTTATCAATTTTAAGAGAATGCTGTTTTTTTGCGCAAATCCCCTTGACAGGAGTCATACAGCGTGTTATCATGAACACATGAACAGATGTTCATATATTGAAGCGAAAGGATGACAACGATGGCTGAGAATGCTCTTGCCCCAGAACAGAAGCTGCCCAAGGCCCCGCCGGTGCTGCCGGACGATGAGGTGCTCTACGAGCTGGCCGATTTGTTCCGGGTGTTCGGCGATTCCACCCGCATCAAGATACTCTACGCCCTCCACGACGATGAGCTGTGTGTGCAGGACATTGCAAATGCCGTCCAGCTCAGCCAGTCGGCGGTGAGCCATCAGCTGCGGGTGCTCAAGGACTCAAAGCTCGTCCGCTTCCGCCGCGACGGCAAGACCGTTTACTATGCACTGGACGATGACCATGTGCGCAGCATCCTCTCCATGGGCATGGACCACATCGAAGAGTGATGCCCCCAAAACGCTGCAAGCTCTGCCGCACCCGGCGGCGGAGCGGGGATATAGAAAGAAAGGCTGGTACTTATTATGAAAAAGAGCTACAAGATCGAAGTTGACTGCGCAAACTGCGCCCAGAAGATGGAGGATGCCGCCAACACGGTCGCCGGTGTCGCAAAGGCTACCGTCAGCTTCATGACCCAGAAGATGAACATCGAGTTCGATGAGGGCGCGGACGTCAAGGCTACTATGCAGAATGTCCTCTCCGCCTGCAAGAAGGTCGAGGACGACTGCGAGATCTTCGGCATCTGAGTTTCGACTGATACTGCCGGGATGCGCGTGGAAAATGTGGAAAAATAAATCAGTTTTCAACAATTTCCACGGCGTTTTCAACATTCTGGACGCAAAAATAGAAAAATGAACGCGCATTTGCGGCTTTTTGCGGGAAAAACTCGTGGAAAAGCCGGGGGAAAGCGTGGAAAACAAGCCCCTTGTGGGGAAAACCTGTTGAATCTGAGAAAACTGCCCCAAAAGGAGGCTGGTACCTGTGACGAAAAAACAAAAGAAAATGCTGTACCGCATCATCGCCGCTCTGGCTCTGGTGCTGGTGCTCAAGCTGCTGCCGCCTCTGCCCGTGTCGGTGGAGCTGCTGCTCTACTGCATCCCCTACCTCGTGGTGGGCTGGGATGTGCTCCGCAAGGCCCTTCTGGGCATCAAGAACCGTCAGCCCTTTGATGAATGCTTCCTGATGGCCGTCGCCACCGTGGGTGCCTTTGCGCTGGGCGATTACGTCGAGGGCTGTGCCGTTATTATCTTCTACCAGATCGGCGAGCTGTTCCAGGGCGTTGCCGTCGGCAAGAGCCGCCGCAGCATCTCGGCCCTGATGGACATCCGGCCCGACTACGCCAACATCGAGGGCGAGGACGGCAAGCTGGAGCAGGTGGACCCCGATGAGGTCGAGATCGGCACCATCATCGTGGTCCAGCCCGGTGAGCGTGTGCCTATCGACGGCGTCATCGTCGAGGGCGCTTCCACCCTCAACACCGCCGCCCTCACCGGCGAGAGCCTGCCCCGGGATGTCCGGTCCGGCGATGAGGTCATCAGCGGCTGTGTCAACATGAGCGGCCTGCTCAAGGTCAGGACCACCAAGGAGTTTGGCGAATCCACCGTCTCTAAAATTCTCGACCTCGTGGAAAATTCCAGCATGAAGAAGGCCCGCGCCGAGAACTTTATCACCCGCTTTGCCCGGGTGTATACCCCGGCGGTCTGCTACGGCGCGCTGGCGCTGGCCTTCATTCCCCCCATCGTTCTGCTGCTGATGGGCCAGCCCGCCCGCTTCGGCGACTGGGTCTACCGCGCCCTTACCTTCCTCGTCATCAGCTGCCCCTGCGCACTGGTCATCTCTATCCCGCTGAGCTTCTTCGGCGGCATCGGCGGCGCTTCCGCCTGCGGCATCCTCGTCAAGGGCTCGACCTATCTGGAAGAGCTGGCCGATACCCGCGTCGTCGTCTTTGATAAGACCGGCACCCTGACCCAGGGTACCTTCAAGGTCGTCAAGGTCTGCCCCGTGGAGGGCGGTACCGAAGACGGCCTCGTGGAAGCCGCTGCGCTGGCCGAGAGCTGGTCGAAGCACCCCATCTCCCTGAGCATCAAGGCTGCTTACGGCAAGGACATCGACTCTGCCCGCGTCACCGACGTGGAGGAGCTGGGCGGACACGGCGTCACCGCCAAGGTGGACGGCAAGCTGGTCGCTGCCGGTAATGCTCGCCTGATGGCAAAGCTGGGCCTCACCGTCCCCGATGTCCCCCAGACCGGCACCATCGTCCATGTGGCCATCGACGGCAAGTATGCGGGCTATCTGCTCATCTCCGACGTGGTGAAGCCCCACAGCGCACAGGCCATCAAGGGCCTCAAGCAGGCTGGCGTCCGCAAGACCGTCATGCTCACCGGCGACGCAGAGCCGGTGGCAAAGGCTGTCTCGGCAGAGCTGGGCATCGACGAGTACCACGCCGGTCTGCTGCCCGGCGATAAGGTGGACCAGATCGAGAAGCTCCTGGCCGCCAAGAAACCCAAAGAGATGCTGGCCTTCGTGGGCGATGGCATCAACGACGCCCCTGTCCTTTCCCGTGTGGATGTGGGCATCGCCATGGGTGCTCTGGGCTCTGACGCCGCCATTGAGGCCGCCGACGTCGTCCTGATGGATGACGACCCGGCCAAGATCGCCCTCGCCATGCGCATTGCCCGCCGCACCAAGAGCATCGTCTACCAGAACATCGTCTTTGCTCTGGCCATCAAGGCGGCCTGCCTGCTGCTGGGTGCTCTGGGTATCGCCAATATGTGGGCGGCCATCTTTGCCGACGTCGGCGTCATGGTCCTCGCTGTCCTGAATGCGACCCGCGCCCTCTACACGAAAAACCTCATCCAAAAATAAAAGATATAAGGCAAAGAGGGTTCTGTGCGGCCGCACAGAACCCTCTTTGTCTTATAAATAGTTCTTGCAAATACAGATAAACCTGTTATACTACTGTATTGGAGGGTTGAAATAAATGCAGGAACAAAACGAAATAAATTTGAACCGTGCGCCGGCGTGGCGTGCGTTCCGGGCCGCAGCGCCTCAGACGCTGCCGGTGTTTGCCGGATATTGGGTGCTGGGCCTCGGCTACGGCATCTATGTGCAGTCGCTGGGCCTGCCAGTCTGGCTGCCACCCCTGATGGGTACGGTAGTGTACGGCGGCTCGCTGGAATTCGTGCTGGCGTCGCTGCTTCTGGGCAGCTTTGCGCCGGTGTCGGCCTTTCTGATGGCGCTGATGATCCAGGCGCGGCATCTTTTTTACGGCCTGACCATGCTGCAGCGCTACCGCGGCTACGGCCTGCGCAGCGCCTACATGATCTTCGCCATGAGCGACGAGACCTTTTCCATCACCTGTTCGGCAGAGCCGCCCGAGGGCGTGGATAAGGGCTGGTTCATGTTCTTCATCACCCTGCTGGACCAGATCTACTGGGTCGCCAGCGCGGCCATGGGTGCGGCCCTCGGCTCTGTCCTGCCCTTCAGCACCGAGGGCGTCGATTTCGTCATGACGGCCATGTTCGTGGTCATCTTCCTCAACCAGTGGGAAAAGGAAAAACAGCACGCCAGCGCCATCATCGGCATTGCCGCCCCGCTGGTCTGCCTGCGCATCTTCGGCTCGGGCAGCTTCCTCATCCCCTCGATGGTCTGCATCCTTGTGGCACTGCTGCTGCTCCGCCGCCCCATCGAGGCCAAAGAAAGCGAGGCGGCAAAATGAGCAATATCCAGTTCATCCTGACCATCGCTGTCTGCGCGGCGGCGACCATGCTCACCCGCTTTCTGCCTTTTCTGGTGTTCGGCTCCCGGGGCGGCAAGGTGCCTGAGGTGGTGGAGTATCTGGGCCATGTGCTGCCTGCCGCCATCTTCGGAATGCTCATCGTCTACTGCCTCAAGGGCGTCAGCCTCACCTCGGGCAGCCACGGCATCCCGGAGGCCATCGCCATCGGTGTGACCGTCGCCCTCCATAAGTGGAAGCATCAGACGCTGGTTTCCATCGCCGGCGGCACGCTGTGCTATGTGCTGCTGGTGCAAATGGTGTTTTGAGAAATGTAAAACGTCCTGTATTGATTTTGCAGCAATACAGGACGTTTTTAATTTGCTATTTTTTCTGGAAGTGTATCGGAAGTGCCAAATAGAGACAACTGTTCATTTTCAAGCCGGAGCTGATTTTGAGTGCCGGTAATGACATAGTTTGTAAGAAGTGCCTCTACGACAGGATTGCGGTTCTTTTCCTTTGCACCTACGTGATAAAAATGTTCCCGTGTGATGATTTGGCAGTCATTCCACACCTGCTCGATATATTCGTTTGAACGGTAATCATTATGATGCCATGTTGACAGCATAAAATTGGACTGTGATTTAACGAGTGCGCAGTGCAGAGCAACTTCAAGTTCTTCATCCCAACTGTCATAGTAATCGACATGACGGCCGATATACGGAGGGTCGCAGTATATGAAATCGGAATGGGTCGCTGAACTTATCGTATCCTCAAAGGATTGACACAAAAACTCCCATTCATGGGTTTTCAGAAGCTCTTCGATGTGGGCGACCTGGTTTACGATTTTTGTGATATAAGCCTTTGCAAACCGCTGAGGTTTGTGTCCATATGGAACATTGAAGTTGTAGTCCTTATTGAAGCGCATCATCCCGTTAAAGCAGGCACGGTTCAGAAAGAGAAAGTCCAGAGGTTCGTGATGCTGGTTGAATCGGTCACGAACCTCATAGTAATAATCGGCATCGCCATTCTCGAGTTTCTTCCCTTCCGCTTCGAGAAATGCACGGACTTTTCCACTGGTGATAGAGCCATCTTTTATTCTGTTATAAAAGTTGATGATGTGAGGGTTGACGTCTGCAAATACGGCACGTTCCGGCTCAACATTAAAGCCAACAACACCAGACCCCATAAATGGCTCATACCATATAGTTTCTTTGTCCAGAATCACATTTTCTCGAATCAGGGGGACAAGCTTTGTTTTAATGCCTTGAATTTTAAGAGGAGGAACGAATATTTTTTCGCTCATTTTGTGCTCCTTTTAGAGGCTCTGCAATTATTCAACTCGGAAGGCAGTCCTCTGTATTGCAGATATTCCGAAAAAGAGGAAAGCTTTTTTCGCTTGTTTGCAGAAAGAATTTCTATTTTGCCAAAGTTTGCCCAATAATCATCAAACAATTCTTCACCAGCTTTGGCAAACACACCATTACCATTTAAAATATCTTGAATATTATGGATACTGCCGATATTTGCCGTGTTTCCACTGCCACCCTTGTCACTTGCTATTTTCCACTTTTCTTCTGCGAAAAAGAGAAAATCGTGGATAACAGAAGGAATCTCATTCAGCTCATCAATGGAATATGTATGCGTCTCATTCTTTTTGTCCAGCACTGCACGGGTGTAAATGATTCCGAAACAGAAGTGCCCACTGTAATCATCATAGGGATATTGAATGTTTTTGGTACTTGTGCGATTGATAAAATATTCGCCGTGAGAACCTAGCGTAAATCCATTGCAGAAATCAGGATGATTCTCTTCTCGGTAAGTTGTTTTCAAATCGACAGCAAATTTGATGGAAGGGTCGATTTTAGAGATAAAAGTCAAATCCGGGTAGTAATTTTGATAAGTTGCAAGTTCGATGTCATATCCAGTCTGTTCGGCAAAGGCTAGAAACTGAGGGAATAAGTGCAACTCTAATATTTTGGAGACGATTTTAGTGTCGGAAGAAATCGTATAAATGTTTTTGAAAATATCGATAAAGCCCTTGATGGTCCATTCATCGTTTACTGCAATCTTATCGGACAGAGTATTTGCAAAGTCTTTTAGTTGTGCTAAAAATAAGGCTTTTTCACGTTCGTTTTTCATTACACGCTCCTCAATGGTAGAACGTATCAAAATTGACCTGCCGGTAGAACCGCTGCTGCAGCTGGTCAAAGCTGTCGCAGTCCTGCGCCAGCAGCCACATGATCTTCGTCACGACGGCCTCAATGGTCATGTCGTGGGCCTCGAGGAAGCGGAAGCGGTTCTTGACCCGCTTGCCCACCTCATAGATGCCCACGTCGCTGCCCTCGTAAGTGACCTGGGTGGTGAGGATGAGCACTTTGTGGGTCTTGTCGTAGTCGCCGAGGCCCTCGGCGAAGGCGTCCATCAGCCGCTGGGGGATGCCGCCTACGCCAAAGCTCTCCACGATAACGCAGTCGTAGAGGCGGAAAATTTCGGGAATCAAATCGGGGCTGAGGCCGGGCGTCAGCTTGAGCAGGAAGACGCGGGGGCTGAGCGAGCGTCCAAACTCCACAGGGCCGGTGGGCCAGGGCGAAGGCACATACCGCACCAGACGGTCGCCCTGTACCAGTGCCAGCGCCGGGAAATTCACCGAGGCAAAGGCGTCGTAGCTGATGGTCTTGTTCTTCTTGGCGCGGGTGCCTGCGATGACATGGCCGCCAAACACCACCATGACGCCCCGGCTGCCGGGGTCGAGGGCGCAGATGACGCTGTCGCGAAGGTTTTTCTTGGCGTCGGTGATCTCGTTGGAGATGGGCTGCTGTGCGCCGGTGAGGATGACGGGTTTGTCGGCGTTCTGGATGAGGTAGGACAGAGCCGCCGCCGAGTAGGCCAGCGTGTCGGTGCCGTGGCAGATGATGAAGCCGTCGTAGAGGGCATAGTTCTCCTGTACGGCCTTCGCCATCATCAGCCAGTGCTCCGGGCCGAGGTCGGTGCTGTCGATGCTGCACAGGGCCAGCGTGTCGGGGCAGCAGAGCTCGTTCAGTTCAGGCAGATGAGCCAGAAGCTCTTCGCTGGTGAGCACGGGCTTGAGGCCCTGCTGGGTGCGGACGCTGGCGATGGTGCCGCCGGTGGTGATAAAAAGCAGACGCTGCTTTGTGGACATAGAAAAAGCCTCCATCAGGAAGATTGAATCGCATTCATAGAAAGTATAACACACTCGCCCGCCCTTGCAAAGTGGCGCTCGGGCGGAAAATGGAGGCTTTTGGGACTTGGTCACAGAAATTAGGGGGATTTGGTGTATAATAGAGGTATAGAGCGCTGTTACGCGGGGTTAAGTTCTCTTTTGCGCACCAAAAGAGAACCAGAAAAGTGCCCGCTACTTTCGAGGCGCGGGAGGCACGAACTAGGGGCTGCTCGCCCCTAGTAACCCCGGAGAGGTGGGCTCCAACTCAAAATGCTGGAGATTCACGCCATTCGGCGTGAAGATCTCTTAACCGCATTTTGAGCCTCCGCCGTTTTACGGCTTCGCCGAAGATTTTATGTTGCAAATAGAGGAAAGTATGAACCATTTAGGAGACTACGACGTTATCGTCATCGGTGCCGGCCATGCGGGCATTGAGGCGGCCCATGCTGCCGCGATGCTGGGCGCAAAGACGGCGGTGTTCACGATGAGCTTGGACGCCATCGGCAATATGCCCTGCAATCCCAGCATCGGCGGCACGGCAAAAGGTACGCTGGTACGCGAATTGGATGCTCTTGGCGGCGTGATGGGCCTTGCGGCAGATGCCACCTATTTACAGAGCCGGATGCTCAACAAGGGCAAAGGCCCCGCTGTCCACGCTCTGCGCGTCCAGACCGACCGCAAGCGCTATCATGAATATATGAAGCACGCCCTTGAGCTGACGCCGGGGCTGGCTATCCATCAGGCGGAAATCATTTCCATCGAGGTGGAGGACGGCCATGTGAAGGGCGTAGTTACCCAGCTGAACGGGGAGTATGGCGCAAAGTGCGTGGTCATCGCCACTGGCACCAACCTCGGCGGAAAAATTTTTGTGGGCGATGCATGGTACGCCTCCGGCCCCGACGGGATGCACGCGGCCAACGCCCTCACCGAGAGCCTGAAAGCCGCCGGTCTGCCGCTGCGCCGCTTCAAGACCGGTACGCCTGCCCGCGTGCATCGGCGGAGCATCGACTTCTCTAAGCTGGAATGCCAGCCCGGCGACCCGGACAATGAACTTCAGCCTTTCAGCTTCATGACCGATGCCCCTATGCACAACAAGGTGGAGTGCTGGATCGCCTACACCAACCCTGAGACGCACAGAATCATTCTGGACAATATCCAGCGCAGCCCGCTCTACGGCGGCATGATCGAGGGCGTCGGCCCGCGCTACTGCCCGTCGATTGAGGACAAGGTAGTGCGGTTTGCAGGGAAGGACCGGCATCCCATCTTTGTGGAGCCTTGCGGCGAGAACACCGAGGAAATGTATCTGCAGGGTGCGTCCAGCAGTCTGCCGGAAGATGTGCAGAATGCATTCTACCGGAGCATCAAGGGCTTCGAGAATATTGAGATCATGCGCCCGGCCTACGCCATCGAGTATGACTGCGTGGACCCCACGACGCTCAAGCCCACGCTGGAAAGCAAGGTCGTGGGCGGCATCTACGGCGCGGGGCAGTTCAACGGCACGTCCGGCTATGAGGAGGCCGCTGCGCAGGGCTTGCTGGCGGGTCTGAACGCCGCCCGCCACGCGCTGGGCAGGGAAGAACTTGTGCTGGCGCGGCACACAAGCTACCTCGGCACGCTGGTGGACGATCTTGTCACGAAGGGTGTCATGGACCCCTACCGCATGATGACGAGCCGCAGCGAGTACCGCCTGAGCCTGCGCCAGGACAACGCCGACGAGCGGCTGACCCCGATTGGCCGCGAGTACGGGCTGGTGGACGATGACCGCTGGGCACTGTTCTGCCGTGACCGCGAGGTCAAGCAGGCCGAGCTGCACCGGCTGGAGACGACGAGCATCAAATTGGCCGATCTGCGCGCCGCCGCCCCCGAGGGCGCGGAGCTGGGCGAGATCGGCGGTTCGGCCATCGAGCTGATGCGGCGGCCCTACATCAGCTATGATCTGATCGCGAAGGTCATTGGCCGCGGCGAGGGCGTGACCCCCGCCATGGCGCAGCGCATCGAGACGGAGATCCGCTATGCCGGGTACATTGCGCGGGAGGAGCGGATCATACGGGATATTCAGCGGCACGAGAATGTGAAGATCCCCGACGACTTTGACTATGCGCCGATTGAGACGATGACGCTGGAATCCCGCGAAAAGCTGACGAAGATAAGGCCGCGCACGCTGGCGCAGGCCGGGCGGATACCGGGTGTATCGCCGAGCGACCTGGCGCAGCTGAGCATTGTGCTGCTGAAGCTGAAATAAACAGGATGCCTTCTCCCGCGAGGGAGAAGGTGCCCGAGGCCCCGCCCGAGGGCGGATGAGGGGAGAGTCCCCGCAACCGCCCGTTCACGGGCTATAACGGCAAGCCCGGCCCTCATCAGTCGGCGGGCGGGCCGCCGACAGCTTCCCCCGCGGGGGAAACTGCCCCACCATATACATTTTGCTTGCATTTTTATACAAAATATGCTACTATAAGTTGAATAACATACAGGAGGAACAAATTATGGCACGCGAAGCACTTGAAGTTTTAAAGGAATGTGAAGCATTTTTAGAGGGGCACTTCCTGCTTTCCTCCGGGCGCCACTCCGGCGCTTACTGCCAGATGGCATTTCTGCAGCAGTACCCCGACAAGGCCGCCGAGGTCATGGCCCCGGTTGCCGAGAAGCTCAAGGAGCTGAACATTGACGTCGTGGTCGGCCCTGCCATGGGCGGCATCGTCTACGCCTACGAGCTGGGCCGCCAGATGGGCAAGCGCGCCATCTTCACCGAGCGCGTCGACAACGTCATGACTCTCAAGCGCTTCAGGATCAACCCGGGTGAGCGCTGCATCATCGCCGAGGACGTCGTCACCACCGGTGTTTCCAGCCTCGAGACCAAGCGCGTCATCGAGGAAAACGGCGGCATCTGCGTGGGCATTGCCTGCGTCGTGGACCGCACCCGCGCCGAGGCCCCGTCCCCGATCCCCATCGTCGCCAGCGCCCTCAAGCTCGACCTGCCCAACTACGCCCCTGAGGAATGCCCCATCTGCAAGGAGGGCAAGCTGCCGCTGGTGCACCTGGGCAGCCGCAAAATGAAGGAAGCTGCGAAGCAAACCCTGTAAAAGATAGGAGATAGGAGATGGGTACAATTTGCCTTTTCTCCTCTCTC
>OGDU01000825.1_pt1 | contig 28718 bp, 26 predicted proteins | sample 1570371 | NCBI WGS metagenome assembly OGDU01 (sample SAMEA2581977, study PRJEB24529) | metagenome | biome: Human gut stool | place: China | collected 2011
ACCCCCTACATCGATTAACCTTGAACGAGCCGCCCACAAAAAATTACACACCCTCGGGTCTTCTTCCCCCAATGACCCCGAATCGATCCTCCGGGAGGCGGGTTTCGAAGTGGTGAATCTTTCCTCTGCCGGGTTCGGTGCCCAAAGTACGGAGAATGAGATTTTTGAAGCCCTGAAGGACGCGGATGCGGCGATCGTGGGGCTTGAGCCGATCACGGAAAGCCTGATCCGAAGGCTCCCCAAGCTTCGCGCCGTGACGCGTCGCGGGATCGGGTATGACTCCGTCGATATTGACGCCTGCCGGGCCCGCGGTATCACAGTGATGCGGACGACTGGAGCCGTGGAAGGGGCCGTTGCCGAACATGTGATGGCGTACCTTCTTTATTTCGCCCGCCGTCTGGATCTTCAGAATCAGTCCATGCAGTCGGGGCACTGGGAACGGATGGCGATGCCGGGGCTCGCCGGTTCAACGCTCGGTCTCATCGGGTTTGGCGGAATCGGAAAGGAAATCGCGCGCCGCGCGGCGCCTTTCGGAGTCAGGATTCTGTATACCTGCCGTCATCCGGATCCTGCCTGGGAGACGGAGTTCGGGGTCTCCTACGCTCCGATGGATGAACTCCTGAGAGAAAGCGACGCGGTATCCGTAAACGTACCGCTCACTCCGGCTACGCGGGGGATGATTGGCGAGGCGGAGCTTTCGCTGATGAAGCCTGACGCGGTGCTGATCAATATCGCACGGGGGCCGGTAGTGGATGCCGCAGCGGTGAGGCGGCATCTCGATCAGGGAACGCTTGGCGGGGCGGCTGCGGATGTTTTTGATCATGAACCCTGCACAGACTCTCCTCTGATGGGGTCAGAAAAAGCCGTTCTGACGCCCCACACGGCGTCTTTCACGAAACGGAACGCGGCCGGCATGAATATCAGAGCCGCGAGGAATATCGCCGAGTGGGCCCGCGGAACCCTGGATCCCAAATATGTGGTGAAGTAAAAAGAAAAGGCGGAATTGAGATTCCGCCTTTTCTGCGACTTGAGGAGCGAATTCCGTTTATTTCAGGAAAGCCGCGATGCCGGTGAACATCAGCTGACAGCTGAGGGCCGCGAGCACCAGTCCCGTGATTTTGGAAAGCATCGCGATACCGTTCGCGCCGAGCACGCTTTTCACGCGGTCCGCGACAAAGAGCATCAGTCCGACAGTAAGACACGCCGCCACAATGCAGGCAAGCGTCTCCGCCTTCTTGATATAGGTGGGCGATTCCGCGGCGGCAATGACGAGAGCGCCGACCGTGCCGGGGCCGATTGTGATCGGAATGGCGAGCGGCACAATCGCGAGGCTCATGAGTGAGCTGTCAGTCGACGGAAGAGAAAACTTTCCCTGGGTGAGCGACACCGCGGAAAGGAAGAGAAGGGCACCCGCGCCGATTCGGAAAGAGTCCACCGTGATTCCGAAGAGATCAAAAATCGTTTCCCCGAAGAGAAAAAGCAGAATCGAGGTGAGAACGATACCGACCGTCACGCGGCCGGCAAGGGCCCGCTGCATCCGCGTCTCAACCTTTTCCGTGAGCGCGAGGAAAACCGCGAGAATGAAGAACGGGGTGAGCAGAAAGAAAAACTTGATATAAACCGAGACGGCGGCTGAAAGGGACATATCGGATACTTCTGAGGGCTGTTTGTTATGGTTTACGTGAATAGCTTACACGGAAACCCGTGGGCAAATTCATAATTCCTAACAGTTTTGCCCGTTGGTCACAAAAACGTGCTAACCACTAGTGTGTAGTTGGTTCCGGATCGGTACAATCGATCAGTTCATCACTGGAAGCGGAAGATGGCACTTTACGGTCTGCAGGTCTCACCTGCCTGCACCCCGCAGTTTTTCCCTTCCCTCAATCAGAGGTTTTAAAAGAACATTATGGGAAAGCTTTATCTCGGATTTGACGCCGGTACTCAGAGCGTCAAGGTCGCGGTCTATGACAGCAGCTGGACAAAGGTTGCGTCCCACAGTCTTCCGACTACCCTCGGGTATCCGAATCCGGGCTGGGTTCAGATGGATGCGGACGAATACGTCGCGAATACGGTTACCTGCATGAAGGCCTGCAGCGATGAACTCCGCCGCAAGGGCTATGATCCGGCGGATGTCGCTGCCATTATGGGTGACGGCATTATCTGCGGTATCACCGGTATTGACGCTGACGGCAACGCGATTACTCCCTTCATCAACTATCTGGATTCGCGGACGAAGGAAGACGTTGACGCGATCAACAGCACGCCCCGCGAGATCTGGGGCCGTGAGACCGGAAACCCGGAAGCTTCCTGTATGTTCCCGGCGATGTTCGCCCGCTGGTTCCTGAAGAATTCCGACGCGTTCAAAGAGCGCGGCGTGAAGTTTGTCCATGACGCGCCGTATATCCTCATGCATCTCGCGGGTCTCAAGGCTGAGGACGCCTTCATTGACTGGGGCACGATGTCTGGCTGGGGCCTTGGCTACCGCGTGATGGATAAGGTCTGGAGCGAGGAACAGCTTGAGATTCTCGGCATCGATCCGAAGTACATGCCGAAGATCCTGAAGCCCTGGGATATTGTCGGAAAACTCACCGCTGAAATGGCTGAGAAGACGGGGTTCGCGGAAGGCACGCTTGTCTGCGCGGGCGCCGGCGACACGATGCAGTCGATGCTCGGTAGCGGTGTCTTTGAGTCTGGCCAGGGCGTTGACGTAGCGGGTACCTGCTCGATGTTCTGCGTTTCGACGGACGGCATTGTTCCCGAGCTCTCGAAACCCGGTTCCGGTCTGATCTTCAATTCCGGCTCCCTTCCGGACACCTATTTCTACTGGGGCTATATCCGCACGGGCGGTCTTGCGCTTCGCTGGTTCAAGGACAACATCTGCCTGAAGTCAGACGATCCGAAATACTACGTGCCGCTTTCCGAAATGGCGGAAAAGGTTCCTGCGGGCTGCAATGGCGTCCTCTTCCTTCCGTATCTCACGGGCGGCACCGGTGATGAGGCGAACGCTTCCGGCTGCTTCCTCAACCTCACGCTGGATGATGATCAGGGCGTGATGTGGCGCGCTGTGCTTGAGGCGATCGGCTACGACTATATGGAGATCACGGATACGTACCGTGCCTCCGGTGTCCCGCTGAAGCGCATTACGGTGACGGAAGGCGGTTCGCGCGACTCTCTCTGGAATCAGATCAAGGCGGATATGCTCGCGTCTGACGTCGTCCGTTTCCGCAACGCGGGCGGCGCGGTCGTCACGAACTGCGTCTTCGCGGCTCTCGCGTCGGGCGGTGTGAAGGACGTGATTCCGGCGCTACAGGACACGATCGTGCGCGATGCCTCTTACGCCCCGAACCCCGCGAATTCCGAGCTTTACCGCGATCTCTTCATGAAGAAGGTGAAGCTTGTGAAGCAGGATATGCGTGAAGCCTTCAAGACGCTCCGAAGCATGAAGTCTTTCCGCTGAGAAGCTCCTGTAAGCTGACAAAAGCCGCCGGTTCCTCAAAAAGAACCGGCGGCTTTCTTATGATCGGAATCGCTTCCGTTCTTTATCAGAGGTAGAGCCAGAAGAAGATCGGGCAGAGCACCGCGAGGAACACGATCGTGGTGGACACGAAAGCGGCCATCGCGGTGTCGGTCTTCAGACCATAAAGCGCGCAGCAGAATACTGTGTTGATCGCGACAGGGCAGGCGGACTGGATAACGAGCGTAGCCGTAATCGTCTTATCCGAGAACACGAAGAAGCAGAAGAGCCAGATAATCGCCGGCATCACGATGAATTTCAGCGGAATCAGCTTCAGCACATTGAGGTTCAGCTGACGGCGGGCAGCCGCGAAGTTGAGGAGCAGGCCCACCGGGAGGAACTGGATCCAGGCCGAAATATGAACGAGCGCGGCAAAGAACGGGGCGAAGCAGTCCGGCTGCTTCACGCCGCCGAGAGAAAGCGCGGCGCCCGCGAGCATGCCGAGGATAGACACCTGATTCCAGGTGAAGAACATCTCGCGGAAGGTGCGCTTTTTGGAAAGGCCTCGCTGGGTATCCGCCATATCATGGAACTTCTGGCAGACCGGGAAGCAGAAGAGAATCAGCACGATACTCTGCAGCACGCCGATCACCTGGACGTAGGCGAACGACGTGGCGCCAAGCAGCATGAAGCAGAGAAGACCGCCAAGCGTACTCGTGTTGCCAAGCATGGAGGACACCACGAGGGCGCCGCGTTCCAGCGGATCCTCAACTTTCTTCGTGATTGCCATGCCGAGGAAATACGGCACGAAAAGAATGATGAGACCGGCAATCGGGATCAGCGCCACTTCTGCGGTGAACTTCAGCTTCCAGAAAGCGACAAAGGCGAGGACCGTGAAGAGACCCCGGACATTCAGCTTGATCATGAAGTCATTGAATGCCGGCTTGACGAGATTTTTCTGCTTCAGGAAGTAGCCGATCGATATCGGACCGATGATATCAATCAGAAGCAGCACAACTCGCATTACTGTATCGTCCATTTCGGGCCCTCTTCTCCCAAGGTTTTTTGAAGCGTAGGCGCGTGAGCTTACGCCCATGAAATAGGCAGAGGTTGCTGAAAAACCCCGAAAACAGGGGATACTAAAGGAAATACCTAAAGTCAGACGGATAGGGGCGCCTAGGTCAATCTGACTATCTACGTATCTCACTATAGAGGCGGTCTGACCTCAGAAAGGATGGGGCAATGGCTCGCAGAGAGTAGGGCTGAAGGGGAAGTAACTGCGTGATTTCTGAACAGGATTTCGGGGATGGGTGAAATTCGAGACACAAAAAAGGCAGTTCATTTCTGAACTGCCTTTCTGATCGGATCAGCCAGTGAGGATTTTAGGCCTTCGGCTCTTCCTTCTTCGCTTCAGGAGCCGGAGCGGCGACTGCGGCAGCAGCCTCAGCGCGGGCTTCCTTCTTCACGGGGTTCGGAACTGACTTCTGAACGGGCTTATCAGCCTGCTTCGGCTTCGAGCCGGCCTTTCCCTTGCGGGCGGCGATTTCAGCCTGACGGGCAGCCTCGCGCTCAGCCTTCTCGCGGATCTTATGAATGAAGCGGCGGACACGCTCAGCTTCATTTTCCGTCAGCCAGAAGCTCTTCTGCGAGCGGCCTTCAGCAATCTGTGCGTCACGGAACGCCTTCCAGTCGCCGGAAGTCTTCTTCAGAGCCTGCTGCAGAGCACCCATGGGAGCGGGGTGATCGTGACCGCGGCTATTATGACGGTCGCCGTTTCCGCGATGATCGCCGTGGCGATTTCCCTTCTTGCCCTGAGGGGCCTTGGCAGGACGCTTGGCGTCAGAAGCCTGGGCGGGAGCCTTGGTTTCTGCGGCGGGAGCAGCCTTCTCTTCAGTCTTTGCTTTTTCAGGCGCTGCGGCAGCGGTTTCAGCTGCCTGATCAGTCGTGGTGGGTTCCATATTCCTAATACCCTTTGTACGAAACAATCGCTTTGGGGCTCTTACCCGAAAGCTAATTCGCTAGAGTTTAGCGAAAAGCGCCGCAAATTGGAAAGCTTTTCAGTGGGTATGGGTTCTTTTTCTTAGAATGACGGAATCCGTTATCTGAATTTCCATCTCCCATGCGACAGTCAGCCGTTCCCCGTCTGCTTTTCTCAATGATCCTCACCGCTATCGCGGCTGAGGCAGGGGCTTATACGGCGTCCTCCCCCTGGTTTCAGGGGAAGGGACCCGCGGTTCCCGCACTGGCGGAATCAGCGTGGATCGGCGGGTGGCGTGAAGCGGGCGACCGGACACCTGACTCCCGGATCATTCAGGGGAAACTTCCGAACGGTTTTCGATACGCACTCTTATCCGCTCCCCGGAAGGGAAAGGTGTCGCTTTCTCTTATTGTCGGCGCCGGGTCATACGCCGAGCGGCCGTCTGAGCGGGGGTACGCCCACTTCACGGAACACCTTGCTTTTACGGGATCCACTCACTATCCATCAGGCACCGCGGCCAGGTTCTTTGAAGAAAACGGCATGAAGTTCGGGCGTGACGCGAATGCCTTCACGTCCGGCAACCGGACCGTGTTCCGGATCACGCTCCAGAAAGCGGATCAGAAGACACTCTCTGAATCCCTGCAGGTGCTCAGTGACTTCGCGGGCGGTGTGCTTTTCGCGCCGGAGTCTGTCGCGAGTGAGCGGGGCGTTGTGCTTTCAGAACTTGCGCTCGCGGATACGGAGGAAGGGCGGACGCTCGCTGATCTGAGAAAGTTTCTTTACGGCGGCACCCAGTTTGAGTTTCTCCCGGCGGGGGATCCTGCCGTGATTTCCGCGGCATCTCCCGAAAACCTGAAGCGCTTCTACCGGACCTGGTATGTCCCGCAGCGTATGATCCTCGCGGCGGCAGGTGACATCCGGCTTGATGACCTTGTTCCTCTGATCGAGAGAACGTTTGGAACGCTTCAGGCGGGTACGCCGCCCCCGGTCCCTTATCTGGGTGACCCGGATCGGGAGGGAGTAAGAGCGTGGTCCGGTGTAATCCGGGGAAACGGGGCTCGGATCCGGATCCGCGTCATGCGGAAACGGTCTCCGGCCGAGGACTCGGCAGCGTTAAGAAAATCCGGATACCTTATCGCCGCGGCTCAGAGTGTGCTCACTGAACGGCTCTCGCGCCGGGCAGAGGCGGGCGGCGCCCCTTGGGTGTCCGCGGCTGCTTATATCGGAATTCAGGATCCCTATCTGCCTGAGGCATCGCTTCGGGCAGATGGCGGATCCTCATCCTGGGAGGCTTCCCTCTCGGCGCTCCTCGCTGAACTGAAATCCGCGGAAACCGGTGTGACGGACGAGGAGGCGGCTCGCGCAAAGCGGAGAATCCGGACGGCCCTCGAAAGCGCGGTCAAAGCCGGAATTCCGGATCCGGACATCGCGGTGGAAGGGATGGAGACCGAACTCGCGTCCGGCCGCGTGATGACGTCCCCCGAAACGGATCTCGTCCTTTTTGACGCTGCGGCGTCTTCGATCACTGGCAAAGCGATTTCAGACGCTATTCGGGAAGCTTTTGAAACCGGTGCAGTCACAATTGAACTCATGGCGCCAGAGAAGGTGCCCGAGTCTGATCTTCTCCGGGCGTATGAGAGCGCGAAGCGGGGAGGGAGCGGGAGAGAGCCCGTCGGATCTCAGACCGGTACAATCCGCTTCCCCTATCTCAGGCTTCCGCCGCTTCCGGATACACCGGCCCTCAGGGGTGCGGAGAGAAAAGCTGAAACCCGGGTGATGGCTCAGGGGGTTGAACTGAAAACACTGCCACTCGCTAACGGGGCAAAACTCAGCCTGCTGCCTGAAAAAAACGCGGAGGGTGTCACCGTATCGCTTTTCTTCGGCCCGGGAACGGATGCCCTGCCGACTGACCGCCTGTGGGTTCCGCGGTTCGCGTCCCTCATTCTTCCTCAGCGCGGAGTCGGCCGGATGTCCCCCATGGAAACCGCGGCGTCTCTTGGTTCACTCGGCGTCCAGGTGTCTGAGTCGTACGCCGCGAAAACCGCGGTGATCCAGGGAACAGCCCCCGCGCAGCGCCTCAGGACGCTTTTTGAAGCCATCTGGACGCAGTACCGGGACCCGATGGTCGGCGAAGGGGACGCGGCGCGTGCGGCAGAAGGTGTTCTGAATACGGAAGACCGGATAGTGAACACGATGGATGGCGCGGTGACGTGGCGGCCTTCCTATTTCTTCCACGGCGGGAATCCGGCCTTTGCGCCTCTCACGCAAGCGGATACCGCGCGATTTACAAAGGAAGCGGCGCTTTCCTGGTTCCGTGACACCCGGAATCCCGGGCCGATCCGGATTCTGGTCACCGGATCCTTTGATGAAGCAGAGGTGCTGAAACTCGCGGAACAGCTTTTCGGAAACGAAATCATCCGCGGTCCCCGCCCCGCCGCGGCGAGATCCCGCTACCGGTTCCCGGCCGGAGTGGAAAAGACAGAAACCCTAAAGGAAACGACGCCGCGCGCCGGTGTGTTCACGGCTTGGGGATACACGCTTTCTCCGTCTGAGCGGGGAAATTCAGGGTACTGGGCCGGAAGAGCCGCGGCCGCCGCGCTCGATACCCGGATCCGCAGGATTCTGCGCTCTGAACTTGGTCTCACCTACAGTCCCTGGTGCTGGCTTGTCCGCGTTGAATCGGATCCGGAGGAAAGCTATATCGAGTCCGGAGTCCTCACCGAGGCCGCTGACATCGCTTCTGTGCGGACGCGGATCCGCGCGATCGCGGCAGACCTCGCGAGGCATGGGATCACGGAGTCTGAGTTTTCGGAAATCAAATCGCCCCTCGTGTCTGAAATGAGGAACGCGATCGCGTCTTCGCGGTTCTGGCGGGAAGAAGCGGCGTATTCGATTGAAAACAGCCGGGTCACTGATCCGGTGTCTGAACTCCGGGCGCTTGAGGGGCTGACCCTTTCTGACGTCAACGCGGCTATCCGGCGTGTCTTTGAGAGCCGCCCCGCGGTACTCATGATCCAAGGGCAGAAAAAAGGGGAGAAATAAAAATTTCTCCCCTTCGTGCGACGCGATTTTTTGTCTTCAATTGATCGGACGGGCCGAAAGCGGCTCACCTTCGTACCCGTTCTTATAAAGCGTCTCCTCAGCGACGAGGAAACGATGCAGGGCCTGGGCGACAAGTTCGAGGTTGGTTCCGGAGGCCTTTTCCCGGAGAACCTTGATCGTGGCATAGCCAAGCGGTCTCAGATGACCGAAGAAGAACCTCGCCTGCTCCTTATCGTCCGCTCTCTGCGAAATCAGCGCCTGAAGGAACGAGAACTCAGCGGGCAGTGTGTCCGCGAGCCGCTCCATTCCAGGCTCAATCGAGATTCCGTTATCGGTATAGCGATCGAGCAGCCGGTTGCGGAAACCCTCCTCATCGAAGGTGAGGCTTTCGGGCTTGAGGAGAGCGGTTTCGGAAAGCATCTTCACGTCGCCGTTTTTGAAGAGAAGCGCGAGATCGGCGTTCATCTGCTCCACTGGGTAGGGAGCAGGCTTCATCTCGGGAGGCGGCTGCGGCAGCGCCATCTGCTCCACAAAGGAGAGATCGTGCCAGAGCGACTCCCACTGATTCGCCGCCTCGCGGCGCTGCTCAGCATTGAAGAAAAAGAGAATAAACCAAAGGCAGACGGAGGCACGCTTCGCGTCATACTGATACCTGAGCGTCTGCTTGGCGATCGCGTTCCAGTCAACGTTGCCGTTCATCTGGATATCGCCGCTGTTACCTGCTGCCATAAATGAGTTCCGTATTGAAAAAAGACTGCTGATACACCTTATATGGGGACAGGATCCCTGTATTTCAAGGGGTTGCGGCGATATAAAGGGTGTCAGCCCTTTTTGCGTTCGTCTTCGGCCCAGAGCGCGATCCGGCGAAGCCCTTCACGTAGCCGGGCCCGGGGTGTCGCGATATTGATCCGGATCCAGCCGGGGGATGTTTCGCCGTAGTGAGCGCCGCCATTCACGCGGACGTGATAGCCGTGGAGCAGCTCTTTCTCAATTTCGGTCGATGTCTTCCCAAAGGACGAGAAATCGATCCAGGGGAGATACGTGCCTTCCTGAGGCGAAAGGAAGCAGCCCGGGAGTGACTCGCGGACAAACTCCTCGATCACCTTCCGGTTGCCATCGAGGTAGTGATTCAGGGCGTCGAGCCAGGCCGCGCCCCGGTCGCTGTACGCCGCGATCAGCGCCTCAATTCCGAGCGGATTCGGGTCGCAGACCTCGTTGATATTGATCTGCCGGTCGATCCGGTTCCGGGCCTCTGCGACCGGCGCGATGATGTACGCGGTCTGAAGCCCGGCGATATTGAAGGCCTTGGAGGCGGCGGACGCCGTGATCACATGGTCCTTCGCCCACGGAGAGACAGAGGCGAGCGGCGTGTAGCGGAAGCCTTCAGCCGTGAGTTCGCCGTGGATTTCGTCTGAAATCAGGAAGATCCCGTGCTTTTCGCAGATCTCAGCGACACGCGTGAGTTCGTCTCGCGTCCACACGCGGCCTGTCGGGTTCTGAGGATTGCAGAAGAGAAGGGCGCGGGCCTTTTCTCTGGAAGCACGTTCTTCGAGATCCTCGAAATCGATTTCCCAGCGGCCGTTCACGAGCTTCAGCGCGTTTTCGCTCAGCACAAGGCCCGAATTCCGGACTGAGGAGAAGAAGCAGTTGTAGGCAGGCGTCTGGATGATGACTTCATCGCCCGGGAGGCAGAGCCCCTGGAGGATCGAGGAAATCGCGGGCACCACACCGGTCGTGGGAATAATCGAAGTCCGCGAGAATTCCACTCCGTAACGCTTCCGGTACCAGCTGACGATCGCCTCATAAAAGGCTTTCGTCGGGAGGCCGTAACCGAAAACACCGGAATCGAGTTTCTTCTGAAGCGCTTCGAGAATCACCGGGGCGGCGCGGAAATCCATATCCGCGACCCAGAGCTCGATCACGTCCGGATCCTGGTCGATATCCCACTTAAGCGAGCGGGTGCCGCGGCGGGCAATCAGCTCGTCGAAATCAAACTGTTCTTCTGCCATCTCAGTTGTGTCTTGCTCTGTCGATTACTTACGGGTGACGATCTTGCAGTTCGCGGGCGGAAGGGCGTTGCCATCGAGAATGATTTCGCCGATCGAATCCGCCACGATTTCGCCGCTCGTCGGGTTCTTCACGCTCGTCACCGCGCCGCGGATATCCGCATGCACCGTGCAGTACTCGAAGGCGAGATCCGCGTCCGGATCAAACGTGCAGTTTTCCAGCACCAGGTTTTCGCAGTAGCAAAGCGGCTGCTGACCCTTGATGTGGCAGTTGACGAGATGGAGGTTCTTGGAGTGCCAGCCGAGGTATTCGCCGTCCAGCGTGCAGTTGTAGCAGGAGACGTTCTCGGTGTTCCAGAAGGCGTCGCGGGAATGGATTTCGGAATCGAAGACTTCGATATTCCGGCCCCACTGACCGAGGTAGTTGCCGTTCAGCTTGATGTTCTTCAGACGGATGTCAGAAGAGTGTGCGAGGAGGTAGTCGCCCTTATCGAAAGAGCTCTTTTCAACGAGAACGTTTCGACAGGACCAAAGCGTTTCCTGGGCGTCCGTGAACGTACAGTCGCGGATTTCAATGCCGTCCGAATCGCGGAAGGACTTCGGGCACTCGAACCGGGTGTTCGTCACCTTGAAGTTCTTCAGGTACCAGAGACCGGAGCGGGCGGTTACCTTGAGAAGGCAGTTGTCGACCACGGTATTGGTATTGATCCAGAGGGGATACTTGCCCTCAATGTCGCAGTTGGTCAGCGTGAGATTCGTGCCGTGCTTGATGGGAGAATCACCGGCGAGAATCGTAACGTGATCGAGTTTGGCGTCAGAAAGCTTGTAAAGGGAGCGTTCGCCGCCGAAAGTCTGATTAGTGATGAGCTGCATGATGTTCCAATCTTTCTTTTGTTTTTCGTGGTGCTTTAAATCATATCCTGAGGCTTGATAGGCCGTGAGGCATAGTGACCGGGGCTTGATGTAGGACCGGAACCATATCGTTTTTCTCTCGGGATTTAATATAGAGAAGACTGATATTGAAGAAAAAAATGAGGAGGCAGCGAAATGAATATTGGTATGAGGATTCTCGCGGCCGCGGTGCTTTCAGCTGCGATTTCGTTTCCGGCGTCCGCGATCGGGGGCCCGGGTGTCCCGCCGCCTCCGGGAGCCCCGAAGACCCCCGGCTATCAGGCTCCGGTTCCGCCGGCACCCCGCGCTCCGGCTCCGAACGCGCGGGCGTATGGCCCGACCGGACAGTTTGCCGGTTCGGTGAGCCGGGATGGAAGAACGTATGACAGCACCGGGCACTATGTGGGACGGGCGGATTCTTCCGGCCGGATTTATGGACCGACAGGAAAGTACGTTGGGCGGTCAGATAGTTATGCCCGGCAGCAGAATGCCCCTAAACCCGTTTCCGGTTCTCTCAATCGGTAACAAGAATACCGGATTTTATTGACTTTTCCTGAAATTCGGACTAATAACACTATTAATAACTCCTTTTTAAGGAGCCGCAGGTGAAAGACAGTCAGGAAATCAGGACAACACGCCGAGCCGTCATCATGGGACTCTTGCTCGCGGCATCCGGCGCCGCGTTCGCCGACACCAAGTTTTATGACCGGTATGGAAGCTACACGGGGAAGCGCACTGACGACGGGAAGTTCTACGACCGCTACGGCGCCTATCAGGGCAAAGTGTCGAAGGACGGGAAGTTCTATGACCGCAGCGGGGCGTATCAGGGGAAGCAGTCCTCAGACGGCAAATATTACGACCGGTATGGTGCTTATCAGGGAAAGCAGTCGAAGGACGGCAAGTACTATGACCGGAACGGTGCCTACGATGGGAAGAAATCGAAGGACGGAAAGTATTACGACCGCTATGGCGCCTATCAGGGAAAGGCGCAGTAACGCCTCCTGAAATCGTTTTTTCGAGGTTAAGCCATGAAGAAAGGTCAGGAACGCGGCCTAAGCCGGCGCGCCGTGATTGCCGGCCTTCTCCTCACTGGAGCGGGAGCGGCACTCGCCGCTACCAGCTACTACGATAAGAACGGGTTCTATCAGGGCAGCGGAAAGAACCGTCCGTGAGCAGACGCCCCTGTGATCCCCCTTCAGAAAACCAAAGCTCCGGAAAGGAAATGATCCTTCCGGAGCTTTTTTATAATCCGCGGACTTTACGGAACGAAGCGCGCGGGTTCCGGCGTCTCAAAGGACACGGCTTCCGCGGTGAATCCCGCGTCTGTCAGCGCCTTCACGCCGCGCTCACCCGTAATGAAGTGGGTGCTCTTCCCAAGGAGTTTACCGTTTGAGAGGACAGGTTTCCCGGCGACCCAGGAGTAAAGCGCCTTCTGCCGCTCAAGGTCAAAGACCGTGATATCGGCGTCGGCGCCCGGAGTGAGATGCCCCTTATTCACGAGTCTCAGATGGCGGGCGGCGTTCACTGACGCTTTCACGACAAATTCGGAGAGCGTGAGGGCACCGAACCGGACGAGCGAGAGCCCGGTATCGATAATGACATTCCTCGGAATGCAGCCGCCGTCAGTTGAAATCGAGTCGACAACGAAACTTCCGTCGTCCCGCTTCGCCTCGGCGATCAGGAACCGGGCGGAGGCGGGGTTCACGGGGAAGGATCCCGCGGTCACCGTCCCCTTCGACTTCCAGTAGTCCACGGCCTCTTTCCCCCCGATCAGGTACGAGATATTGCCGTCGTCATAAATGACGAAGAGGTTCCCGGCGAGAATGGCTTTTTCAATTCCGGCCGTGTCCTCGCTGCAGCCAAAGGTTCTGAGGCAGTTGCAGGTGACGTGATCCGTGCAGGCGCCGGTCTTCGTGTCGCAGGTGAGAATCGTGCCGTTCATCGGGCTCACGTACGCCTCGGACCAGATATTCGGATGCGCCTTGAGAAGATCCAGCGCCTCTTTCACTTCGTCGAGCACCGGGTTCACGCGGCCGCGGCAGTAGGCGTTGATGTGGGCAAGGTGCAGCGGGGCGTTACCGATCGCGCGGACCACTTCGCGGCCCCCTTCAATATTGGACCCGGCAGTATCTGACCCAGCGTGCCAGGCGATATAGGAGCCGCACTTCACGGCTTCCTCGACGAGAGCCGCTTCGGTTTCAAGCGCCACAGGCCAGTGGCCGCCGAGAATCTTCACACCGATCGCGCCGGCCTCAAGCGACTTCCCGATCCAGGCGTCCATCGTCCTGCGGTCCGGCGCCTTGGTCCCCATCTGCTTCATGGGGGAGAAACCTTCCAGCATCGCCACATTGATGCCGCAACCGAATTCATGGCTGTCCGCTACAATGCCGGCGACCGGACCCGCCATATCGAGGCACGTGGTGACGCCCGACATGGCGGTCATCCGCTGGCCGTACCGGGACCCGAATTCGGATCCAAGGTGGAGATGAGGATCAATGACGCCTGGGGTCAGAACAAGACCGTCGAGAGAAACGGTTTCTTTCGCGGAACCGAGGTTATCGCCCACCGCGGCGATCTTTCCATTCTCAATCCCGACATCCGTTACACGGTCCAGATGATTCACCGGGTCCACGACCCGGGCGCCTTTCAGAATGCAGTCCAGCATCACTCACCTCACGATAAGAAGGTCCAAAGGACCGGACAGCCATAACCCGAATGCAACGTCAGGTCAGAGCTGTTCGGATAAATCCTATTCTAGGTCGGTGAGATGCTCCGCCGGGGTGGTGCGAGTGTGTGCGGCGCGGAAAGGGAAATTGATATAAATGACTTCCGGAAGACGGATAAAAAATCCCGGAAAGCCAGGCAGGGCTTTCCGGGGTGGGATCTGACAGATGTGCGATCCGTCAAATCGCGCGGGCGATCAGCTGAATGCCAACGAGGCACATCGCGAGACAGAGGAGCTTCAGGATCAGTTTCGGCTTGCTCTTCTTCGCGAGCTTCACGCCGATCTGGGCACCGACAATAGCGCCGACACCGACCGCGATCGCCGGGACCCAGAGAATGTGGCCGAGCATCGCGTGGCTTACCGTGCCGATCAGCGCACTGATCATCAGAACAAAGGTGGAGGTCGCGGTCGCGATGATGGTCGGGAAGCCGAGGATGAACATCATCATAGGAACATGAATAATGCCGCCGCCGATACCGAGGATCGAAGAGATGAACCCGACAAAGAGTGAGAGGAACACACCGAGCCAGAGATTGAATTTCGCGGTCTTCGGGTCAAACCCTTCAATCGGCGTTGAGCCGCGCTTCGAATTCTTCTTCCACCACATGACGGCTGCCATCAGGATCAGCGTGACGCCGAAGGTGATCGAGAAACCAGGACCCGAAAAATAGTTGGACAGCGTGCCGCCGAGCCACGCGCCCGGAATTGTCGCGATCGCGAACGGGATCGCCGCGCGGAACATGATGAGGTTGGATTTCCAGTATGCCCAGGAACCTGACATCGCGTTCAGCAGCACACCGAAGAGGCTCGTGCCGATGACCTGCTGCACGGTTTCAAACGTGGTTCCGTGAGGAGGCATCATCGTAAGCATGAAGAGCGGAACCATGATGAGGCCGCCGCCCAGACCGACGAGCGCGCCGAAGCACCCGACGCCGATACCAACAAGGAATAGGGTAATGAAGGAAATCATGATGTAAGTGGATCCGGTTTGTAATAACCGGGGCTCGCTGTCCCGGGGTGTGGGTAGTCTAGCGCTTTTGGCTTAGATAGATTCCCGGTTATGAGCGCATAAAAAAGGGATCCCGTCTGAAGGACCCCTGGTCTGGGTTTTAAACCGGCTTCCACCAGCCGTAAGCGGGTTCAGTCCGGATCGGTAGTGTCGTCGCGATTTCCTGAACGAGCGACTCGTAGTCCGACACGTTTTTGGTTTTGAGAAGCTGTTTAAAAAGCTTTTCGCCGCCCTCAAACATGTTCTTCATATAGAACCAGTACTGTTTCATATGGCCGACGGTGTTTCCGATGCTTCCGAACGCCGCGGCGTAATCCGCCATCAGCGCGTCATGAAACGCCGCGAGCTCTTCACCCGAGGCCGGCGCGCCGCCCCGGGCCTCACGGAAAATCGCGGGATTTGCGACTGAGGCGCGGCCGATCATGAGCGACTGAAGTTCAGGATGGGTCTTTTCCCACTCTCTGATCTGACTCACAAGGTGAATGTCGCCATTAAACCCCACCGGCATCGGGAGTTTGGGGAGCGCCCTGAGGAAACACTCCGTTCTCGGATCCCCCTTATAGAAGTCATTTCTCACCCGGGCATGAATGACGAGTTCCGAAATGGGGAAATCCGCGTACACCCGAATGAGATCATCGAACTCTTCTTCCGTATTCCAGCCGAGACGCGTTTTTACGGACACCGCGATCGGAAGAGGTTCCGCGAACACCGATTCGAAAAACTCCCGGAGCTCGTCCGGATGCCTGAGGAAGCCGCATCCCTTTCCCTTCCCGGTTACCGTGCCCATCGGGCAGCCGAGGTTGAGGTTCACCTCACTGTAACCGAGTTCGGCAAGGCGCTTCGCAGCCCAGAGGAAGCGGTCTGCGTCTTTAGCCATCAGCTGCGGGACGACATTCATCCCGCGGTTCGCTTCAGGGGACAGCTCCCGCATCTGACGTTCCGTAAACTCGGGCTCCACGGTCGGGGTGACAAACGGGGTGTAGTACCGGTCGACGCCGCCGAAAAATTCATGATGCCGCCGCCGGAAAACAATTCCGGTGAGGCTTTCCATGGGAGCCAGAGTGAGAAGCATGGGAGTATTCAAATCAATGAGATAGAGGTCGCGTGGGAGAGGGCTCAGAGTCCTTTTCCCGCAGGGCGCACATCTTAGCAGATGGGAGAAAAGGTGCGGCGGAAAAAACTTTGCCCGGAGTCGGGCGGAACCCTCATCCGGGCAGACAGACCTGAAACCGAGGATCAGACACGCGGTTTCAGGCGGACAGGAGGCGCGTTACTTCCGGGCGCCGTTCTGGAGATAGCGGAAGACGAGCTCATCCTGAGAGTTTTCGTCACCGGCCTTTCCGCCCTGCGGGAAGATCGAGTACCAGCCGCTCGCGGTCTGGCTTGAGGGGCTAGGCGCCGCGTGGCAGGCGCTGCACTTGGAATCCTTCGCGGCTTTGGCCTGAGCGGTGAGACCGGCGCCGTCAGCGGTGAGTTTCGAAGAGTCAACCCAGCCTTCAGCGGTTGCCACGTTCCAGGTCGCGCCGAGAATCTTCGCGGTGCCGGCCGAAGGATCGAGCTTCACGGTGCGGGAAGAGGCGAATGCCGCTTCAATCACGGGCTTTCCGGGTTCTGCCGAAATGTGCGTGGGATCCGCTACACGGGACCAGCCGCGGATCCGGACGCGGGCCTTGCCGCTCATGCGTTCAAGTTCCTCCACCTGGGTGCCCGCAAGCACCTGACCCGCTACATTCGCGCCCGGGGTCGACGTGATGTCCGTGGTTTCAGTCGTATAGAGAACAGGGCCGGCCAGCGCAGTACCTGCGAAAGCCGCGGCGATGAGGGCTGCAGCGAGCTGAGCCTTGTAATGAAATTTCATAGTGCGCTCTCCCTTCTGAATGGTTTTCTCAAAAACATTCCGTTATGTTTGTTTTAGCCCCAAGAGACAATAAGTTCAAGACGTTTTAATAGGTAGAAAAGCTTACCTTTTGTGACTAATACCGCCTGAACGCGTTTCTCATTCCCCCATTCCATGCGTGCCATGGACCTCTGCCGCATAATTTGTGAATCACAAAGAAAACAGAACGGGCCGGGAACGCGAAGTCGGAGATCCGTCCTTCGCGGCGGCTCGTTTTTCCGAAAGGGGAAACGGGATATGTCTGAAAATCTTGAAACGCTCTGCAGCAGGGTGGATGAATCCAGAGACTCCATGCTGGCCACTTGGAAGCTGCTCGTCGACCGCGACTGCGGATCCAAAAACAAGGCCGGGGTCGACGCGGTCGGGCAGGATGTGAAGGGGATTCTTGAGTCCGCGGGCTTCAAAGTCCGCTTTTACGAGTATCCCGAGGCGGGGAACCTTCTCATCGCGGAGCGCGGTGACACGACGAAGCCGTTTGTCGCTCTGATCGGACATCTCGACACGGTGTTCGCGGATGGCGAGGCGGCAAAGCGCCCCTTCACGATCAAGGATGGCGTTGTGACGGGCCCGGGGTGTCTCGACATGAAGGGCGGAGTGACGGTGCTCCTCTCCGCAATGCGGATTCTGAACGAAGCCGGCTGGGACCGGTACCCGGTGAAAGTGATTCTCGCGGGAGACGAAGAAGCGGGCCATCAGAAGTCGACCGCCGTGCGCGACATGATGGCAGAGGCGAAAGGCGCGCTTTTCGGCCTCAATTTTGAAACGAGTTTCAAGGACAATTCAGTCGTCATTGAACGGAAGGGCGTCGCCACATTCCGGTTTGACGTGCAGGGGATCGGCGCTCATGTGGGCAATAATCCGAAAGGCGGCCGGAGCGCCATTACAGAAATCGCGGCGAAGGTTGCTGACATCAATGCGCTCACCGACTATGACGAAGGCACGACGCTGAATGTCGGCGTGATCGGCGGCGGCACAGTTCCGAACGCCTGCGCCGAAAAGGCGTTCTGCGTGGTCGATGTCCGCTATAAGGGTGAGGCGGGAATCACCCGTGTCCGGGCAGGCCTTAAGGCGATCGCGGATAAGGTCTATCTCGACGGGACGCATACGGAAGTGACAGAACTCTTCTACTTCCCCGCGATGCCGAGGCTTGAATCGTCTCTCGAACTCTTCAGCCGCGTGAATAAGATTGCCGTGGAGCATGGGTTCCCTGAGATGACCGCCAAGGGGGTTGGCGGCGGATCCGATTCCGCGGCGCTCACGATGGCAGGAGTCCCGACAGTTTGCGCGCTCGGCGTGAAGGGGGAATTCAACCACACGGTCCGTGAGTACGCGATGGAGGACTCTCTTTTTGAGCGCACAAAGCTCCTCATCACGATCCTCTGCACGATCTGAGCATAGGACCTGATCAGCCAACCGGCGGATAGCCGCAGGACCATCCGCCGGCAACAATAAAAAGACACAGAGCCGAAACTGAATAAAGGATGATCATGACCCCAGAAATTGAGTCTCTTTTCCGCGACGTTGACCAGGCAAAGCCCGATATGCGGGCAACCTGGGCGTACCTCGTGAATCACGACAGCGGATCAAAAAACAAAGCCGCCGTGGATGCCCTGCAGGCGTTTGCCGCGCATACGCTGAAGAAATGCGGTTTTTCGGTACGTTTCCATGAGTATGAGGAAGCCGGGAACCTGCTGGTTGCCGAACGGGGGGACATGACAAAACCCTTTATCTGTCTCGTCGGGCATCTCGATACGGTGTTCCCGGACGGAGAAGCGGCGGAGCGGCCCTTTACGATCCGGGATGGAATTGTGACGGGTCCGGGGTGCCTTGATATGAAGGGCGGCATCACGATTCTGCTCTCCGCTATCCGGATTCTTGCTGCCCGGGGCTGGGACCGGCATCCGGTGAAGATCCTGATTTCGGGAGACGAAGAAACGGCTCACCGCGGATCCAAAGCGGCGCGTGACCTGGTTGAGGAAGCCAGCGGCGGATTTGTCGGTCTGAATCTTGACACGGGGTTCGCGGACGGGAGCGTCGTTCTTGGGCGAAAGGGCTACGCGGTCTACCGGGTCGAAGTGTCGGGTGTCGGCGCCCATGCCGGCAATAATCCCGAAGACGGCCGGAGCGCGATTATCGAGCTCGCGCATAAGATGATCGATATCAACGATCTTGCGGACCATGAGGCGGGAACCCTGATCAACGTGGGGGTCATGGGAGGCGGTACGGTCCCGAACGCGATTCCTGACAAGGCCTGGTGCACGGTGGACGTACGGTTCACGAAAGCAGCGGAGATGGAACGCGTGAAGCGCGCGATGGCGGAGCTTGAGACAAAACGCTATATCGAAGGCACCGAAACCAAGGCGGAGCTCAAGGTCGATATTCCGGCAATGGAGCGGACTGAAGCTTCTGAAGCGCTTTTCGCCCGGGTGAATGACCTTGCGGTTTCCTGCGGACTGCCGGAAATGAAACCGATCAGCACGGGCGGAGGATCTGACTCCGTATTCCTCTCGCGGGCCGGCGTTCCCACGATCTGCTCACTCGGTGTCCGGGGCGAATTTAATCACACCGAGCGTGAGTACGCGATCGAAGAGACGCTTTACGAGCGGACAAAGCTTCTGCTTGCCGTCCTTCAGACGATCTGATCCGAGATTGTCGGAAACAGAAAAAACCGCGGAACTGCTGCCAAGCGTCCGCGGTTTTCTGTTGGTTTAAGCGTTGGTTATTTAACATTTCCGGCAGCTGCGACCCGGTCCTCAACGTTCTTGATTCGCTTCGAGGTATCGGGGTGGTCTCCGAACATCTTCTGCATGATGCCGGAATCCGCGTCGCCGGTTGAAATCTTCTTGAGGGCGGAAGCCATGGCGAGCGCCTTCTGTTTTCCATTCGGCTCCTTGAGGAGCAGATCCACGCTGTAGTTATCTGCTTCGGTTTCAAGCGCCTGAGAGTACTGGGCGGAAATCGCGGAGTAGGCGACCTGCTGCATCAGGTCAGACCCGGTGCCATCGAGACCGACGAGGGAGCCCAGCGCGCCGCCCGCGCTGAGCGCGATCGCGACGCCGCGGTTCGTGCGGTACTGCTGCACACTGTGACGGAGCGCCACGTGTCCGATTTCGTGACCGAGCACGGCTCGGACCTCATCGTTATTCAGACGATCAATCAGGGCGGAATACACGCGGACACAGCCGTTTGGCATCGCCCAGGCATTCATGTCCTTGGTCTTATAGACCTGATAATTCAGTGTCTGCCCGCCGACCTGTGTGGGGAGTCCCTGCCGAATGATGGCCATGCGGCCGTCATACTGGTGAGTAATGGTGTTTTTCTGATCCATCTGCCGGCAGCTCTGATTGGCGGCTGCAACGACTTCCTGATCGGAACCGAGCGACTCCATATTGGCGCAGCCTGTGAGCGCTGCGGCCGAGGCGAGAAGTGCGAGGAGGATCTTTTTCTTCATATATTCACCCGCTGAAAAACCGTCGTATACATTAATCATAGGGTGAAAACACGGAATATGGGAACTGCTCGAAAGGGGGAGGCGGCAGGGCTTCACCGCCTCCGGTTCAGGGAAGAGACTTATTCCTCGAACGTCCCCTTGACGATCACCTCAGAGTTCCGCATAAGGAAGCGCCCCTTGGAGACCACATCCGTGAGGTTCCAGTTTTCGTCAAAGAGGCAGGCGTTCGCGCAGGCGCCGGTTTCAACGCGGCCCTGATCCTTGAGGCCAAGAGCATCCGCGACATTCGTGGTATCAAACGTGAGCGCGAGTGACGGATCCATTCCGTGGTTGCCGATCAGATCGCGGACCGTATCGAGCAGACCGCCGACACCGCCCGTGGCGAGTCCGATCATTTCACCCTTCTCATTAAAGCGGGGCATTGAGCCGTGACCGTCAGTCGACATCGTGATCCGGGTGGGATCAACACCGGAGGCGATGGCCTCTGTGATGTCGTTTGCCGTGGAGCCGTTGCAGGAGAATCCGGCCGTGTAGTCAACAAAGCCCCCGTGGCGGGCGAATTCAAGCGACCCCTCGTACACTTCGCGCTTTCTTGAGCAGTGCGTCGGACGGATGTGACGGATCGGGAAGCCGCCCTTCTCGAAGGACAGGAACATATCAAAGATCCCGGGGATGTCGCCCATATGGACGTGCAGCACACCGCCCTTACCGGTAATCATGCCGGTGAGACGGATATCGGAGAGAAGGTGCAGCACTTCATCCGGCCGCGGGAAGGAGGAGCGATGGTCGCCGAGCGCGATCTTGACACCGAGGCACTCCGGCACGAGGAACAGATCCTGCGCGACGCTCTGACTCATCGATGTGCAGGGGAAGCGGTAGTTGCTCGTATACATCCAGGCGCTTACGCCCTCGATCGAAAGGGCCCGGACTTTGGCGAGCAGGTTTTCAATCGAGCGGGAAATGAAATCCGTTCCGCAGACGCCGACGATCGAAGTCGTACCTACCTTCACGAGTTCGGAAAGCATGATTTCAGGCGTACGGCTCGCAAAACCGCCTTCACCGCCGCCGCCATTCACGTGAATATGCTGATCAAAAAATCCCGGGGTCAGAATCTTTCCCTTGGCATCAACGGTTTCAAGATCGGGGAGCGAGACGGTGAGATTGCTGCCGACCGCGAGAATTTTCCCGGCTGCCATCAGAACATCGGTGATGCCCAGATCCTTCGGCGCGTAAACGCGGGCATTGCGGATAAGAAGAGCCATGTGTTGTCACTCCTGAAAATAAGGGAGCCCATAAGAACTGGGTTCTGCGGGTGGAATTCTAAAAGGATTCAGAAAATAGAGAGAAAGAGAACAGGATCTGATGGACGGAAAGGGAGCTTCAGGGCTGTTGCTCAGGTGGGAGAGGAATTAAACTGACTTCTCTGTCTGAAAAAACAACTGAACGCAAAGAGAGACGCCCCGATGACTGAAACGATTTCTCCCAATTCCGACGCGATACTGCTTCTCACGGCGCCGCTCGCCGTACGGGGCGAAGTGCAGGAAGGAATCGAACCGCTGTCGACTGAGGAATATGGATTCCTCGCGCGGCAGCTTCTCAATATGAAGAGAAAGCCATCCGACCTCCTGAACCCGGAGAACACCGAACTGATCCACTCCTGCGGCGAACTGGTCGACGCGGAGCGTCTTAAAGCGCTGCTCGGAAGAAAGGCGGAGCTGTCCCGCGCCCGGGCGGCCTGGCGGTCTCTTGGTATCTGGTGCTGTACGCGGGCGGACCGGGATTATCCAAAAATCCTGAAAGCGCATCTGAGAGAAGATACGCCTCCCGCTGTCTGGGGCTGCGGCAATCTGAAGCTTCTGCAGAGTGATGCCTTTTCAGTACTGGGTACCGGATCCAAAAACAAGCACTTTGACCGGATCGGTAACGAAAACGGCACAATGGCTTCTTATGCCGGATTTCTCGTTGTCGCGTCGGGCGAAGAGGGGGCAGAAAGCGGAGCGCTTCGCGGCGCCCTGAAGGTAGGAGGGACCGCGTGCCAGGTGCCGAATAAGCCGCTCGCGTCGCTCGCTGCGCAGCCGGGCTGGAAGAAGCTGCTGGATTCCGGGAAGCTCGTTCTCATGACCGCTCTGGATCCGTTCCTTGGTTGCCGTTCAATTGAAGACCGGCTTTCAAATAAGCGGCTCGCACTTTCTCTCGGCGCCTCGGCGCTCCTCGTGAACACGGAATCGATGGACGATCCGGCGTGGGTCGCTGTTGAGGAGCATCTCGGAAAATACGAGTCTGTGCCGATTTACTTTCAGGAAACGCCGCCGGTCCCGGAATATATGGGGCCGCTCTTCGATATGGGGCTCAAACGCTGGCCTCATCTGAACGGTGTCGTCGATTTCCACACACTGGTGCTGGGCGAACGGAAAGAACCTGATCCTGTGCCGCTGCCCCCTGAAGGGAAGTATGAGGAGGTTCCGCCGCAGGAACCTGAAAAGAAGGCTGATTCTCCTGCAGCCGCGCCGGCACCGAAACCCCTGTCCGCAGAGGACGCGGAAGCTGAAGCCCGCCGAAAGGCCGGTTTGGCGGAGCTTGAGAAACTCCTCAGCCGTCTCACGGATAAAGAGGGAATTTCGGCGAAGGATATTGTTTATGAGACCGTTCAGGTTCTGACAGACAAGGGCAAGATGGATCCGATCGTCGCCGCCGTACTTCAGAATGTGAGCTTTCCGGGGGCCTGATTTTCAGACCTGCAGAAAACAGGCGGCAGTATCGCTTGTTTTCTTTTATCCGCCAATATATACCAAGGTAGAGTAACAGGGCCACTAACATAAAAAAAGGTCGGCCAGCGACCAGACAAATAAAAAAGCCCGGCAGAGCCGGGCTGTCCTTAAGGAGGAAAGGCAGAAATTACTTAACCTGCGCCTTCTTCACGAGGTCACGCATGTAGGCGTTAACTTTCTGAGCCTCCAGCGCGCGGCGGATTTCAGGCTTCACGCGATCAAATGACGGAGCCGCCTTGGCATTACGCGTGCCGCTATCGAGAAGGAATAAACGGGTATCCATAGGTTCTTTCCACTCTAATTTTACCTGTTCTCCCTGAATTTCAGCTTGCAATGAATAGGGTGGAAGAGGCTTGTCTTTTAGTATGATGTCATCTAAAACGATATTACTATTTTCTATGTTCAGAGTCAGTGTATCGTTGCTTAACCCGTAACGTTCGATGGTTAGTGCGTATAGGTTGGATTGATATACTTGTGGGAATATAAATGTACCGTCGGAACCGGATTCTGTCGAGTAATCGGTATATCCGGTTATCGATACTTTCGCATGACTGATAGGTTCGTTTTTACTGTTTACTATTTTACCGCTTACGGAATAAGTAGGCAGTTCCTCCAACGTCGTATTTATTTTCGCAGTATCTCCCATTTCGACGATTATATCGCTCTGTTCGATATAGCGGTAACCTGTTTTATTGAACGTCAATGTATAGTTCCCTGCTTCCAGTTCTTTAAATTCATAGAAACCTTTTTCATCGGTAGTGCATTTGGTTTCAGCGTCTTTTATGGTTACTTCCACGCCCTCCAAAGGTGTTTGTCCGTTTGTTACGACACCCGATAAGACCCCTTCGCTGACTTCTTCTAATAAGACGTCGGTTACATAAAGGATAAACATGTACGGCTCAGAGTGGCAATGGAAAGAAATGTGATAATTTCCTGATTCCAACTTTTCGGGGAGAATGACTTTATATTCGACGAATGTATTGCTTTCGATTTCGTAGTCGCCGAGTAAGGTCGTCTGTTCAGCGACAGAAGCTCCTGTACCCAGATGTACGGCGACCTTTTCGGGATAACCTACGTCATAGGATTGTAATTTAAACTTTAAGCGATAGATTTTGTCTTTTTCCAAATGAATCGGCGAAGAAACCAACCAATCGTCTCCCCCGGTTTCTCCATCTTCATTATAGTAATAATAAGCGGCTGCAAGAGTCGTTTCCCGTTTCCATGTGTATTTGTCATTATTGGCGTCGATCACATTCCAGAGAGCGAATTGGTCGTCTGTCGCGAAATTACATCGGTAAGGTACAGTTAATGCCGGGCCCATGACAAGCCTGTCCGTGGTTGCGGTTGGACCTGCGCCATCGGGGGTAATGGCTTGTATCTGATAAGAATAGATATTTAGTTTTGTAATGGAATTATCTATATACTCATTACCGGTCGTAGTTTCGGCTACAACGATAGAATCCGGAAGACGAGTAATTTTATAGGTGAGAGCAGAGGCATCTATCCAACCTCCGTTTGCACCGGTTTGTGGAGTAGTCCATGTTATCTTTGCTCTGTTTTCATCGAGGGCAATCAATGATAGTTGGGAAGGAGCTGCCGGTACGTCACGTCCTATAAATATTGCTTGTGCCGTGGTGCTGCTTGTTCCCTCGTTATTGATTGCGGTAATTCGATATACAACCGATCCATTTTGTTGTATTCCGGTATCTTGCCAATTACTTTTTTCTCCGATTGTCGGGTTTGTGATTTCGTGAACGAGTTGTTCGTTTCTATAAATTTCTATCTTTGTTAAGTTGGTTAGTTTATTCCCTCCGAAAGTTAAAGATGGATTTGTCCAACTCAATTCGGCAGATAATTCTCCATTAGCTCCCGGTGTGATTTGTAAATCCGAGATTTCGGCAGGAGCATTAGGATTCGTTTTTTTGAAGGGTATATAAAGTCCTACGACTTGTGCATAGTTCCCTAATTTACTAATCCCTTCTGCTGCTCCCGTAGAGGTATTTATCGTTCCCCAAAAATTATATCCGGCCCAATAAAGAGTATTTGTTTCGTGATCGAACTCCATAGATTGAAGATCCTCGCTTACCCGTTCACCGGTATAGCCGATGTCTGTGGCTGCCCCCGTAAATTTATCGATACTCCATAAATCTCCATAGTCTACATCGATGGCATATAATTGACCTTCATAAGAACAGGCTAAGGCTACATATTTGCTTTCGCCTATCTCTCCTGCAATGGTCGTTTCTCCGGTGGTTAGATTTACTTTCAATAGCAGTGTTGTATAGACGCTTTCATCATACCCGATGGCATACATGGTTTGGGTCGAATAGTCGTATGTCATATCCTGAAATAAAAATGGCATGCCTCTATAATCTGCGACCTGTGTGGACTCTCCGGTGGAAAGATCTATGCGATTGAATGAGTAAGGGGTGGCATTATAACCGTCGGTCTCATATAGATAAACATAATAGAATCCTTCGGCGAATGCACCTGCACAGGCTACTCTTGCTTGGTCGTAAGGCCATACGGGTTGAATGTCATCGGCCGCATCGGTTTTGAATTTACAAATACCGTATTCGTCTTGGTTGTAATCGTCATATCTCAGCCAACCGTAAACATCACGACTGTCGGTTTGGGCAGAGATGGTCATGGATAATAAGGTAAATCCTAATAATACTAATAAATGAAAAAGTTTTTCTTTTCTCATATTAACCACTATTTTTTAGTTTTAATATACAAATGTAAACTAATATGCTGCTTTTCTCGAAAAAAAAGAATGGACAATCGGTGGACAGATGGCATTTTTCGTATATTTGTATGATGAAAAGAGGTTTTTTATTCGTTTGTTTATGGTTATATTCCTTTAACTTTTGGGGGCGTGAGGTTATAGGGACGTATTGGAAGCCTATCGATAATACATTCGATTCGATTGCAGATGTGCTTGAATTGGAATTTATATCTACCGATAGTATTTATTATCGGGATTCGTTGATACAGGAATTATATACCATAGCCAGAGCTCACCATAAAGAACCGATGTACCTGTGGCGAGCTAAATTTTGGGATGCAAGGTCGCAGCTTAAAAAGAATAATTCCGATTCTACAATTCATTTAATTGATGAGGCCTATCAGCAGGTAGATTCCATACGTTATGTTTATGATTATATGCGTGTTTTTCATTTATGGACAATTATGCATAAAAATCAGCCGCATGTTGCTTATAAGAATTTAAAGAAAATATCGGAGTATTATGCCCGGACGAACAATCTGTTCATGTTGGCTCATGCTTATATCGATATGGGAAACATACTGAGTCGCCTGAAAGATTATCCTAAGGCGTTGGAGTATTTGCAGAAAGCAGATTCTTATTATAAGAAACTGAATAAGCCGGTTTATCGGGCAAAAAACCAGTTGAATATTTCGAGCGTTTTATATTCGATGAATGAAGAGGTGCAGGCCGAAAAAATTCTTTATAAGCTGTTGGAAAATCCTGTTTGTGTTGAAGATACGTCTTTCTATATCAATACTTTGTTATTGTTGACTGAACATGATGTACCTCTGAGTAAAAAATATGTTTCAGAAGCGTATCGATTGTCTACCGAATTTGCGAATAAAAGACTGTTGATTCAGTCGGAGTGTTTTATGGGGGGTTTTTACCAAAATAATCATAGACCGGATAGTGCTTTGTATTATTATAGAAAGGCATGCCGTAGAATGAATATTCGGAATATCGACCTCATCGTTCCTGTCATAAAGAATATGTCGGAATGTTTTGCTGCCATACAGCAGGAGGACAGTGCTTATGTTTATTTGAACAAGTATGAACAATATAAAGATTCGTTGGACCAAGTAAACAGTTTGGCTGAAATTAGACGTATGGAAAGCCGGGCGGCCATAGAGAAACAGGAACTCGAATTGCAGCAGGCGGAAGAAAGAGGCAGGTTCCGGTTCGTTTTGATTCTTGTCGTTTGTGCATTCATACTTTGTATTGCCGCATTGATTTGTTATATATTTTGGAAAAAGAGTAGGGAGGAGAAGATAAAGAAACAATTGAAAGAGTTGGAAAATAAAGAATTGGTGACTCGGTTGGAGAATGAGATGTTGCAGAATAATTGTTTCAAAGTGGAATTGGAGTACAAAGATAGGGAGCTTGCCTCCAATTCGTTGATCATCATGGAGAAGAACCAAGTATTGGAATCTCTTGTCGATGAGTTGGAAAAAGAAAAAGATGCCGGAAATATTCAATCGAACACGGCTTTGCAAATTAGTAACAATATAAGAATGCACTTGGGGACCGACGATGAATGGGATTTCTTTAAAATGCAATTTGTAAAGGTACATCCCGATTTCTTTGTTCGGTTGAAGACTTTGTGTCCATCTATTACCGAAGGGGAGCTTCGTTTATGTGCATATATCCGTACAGGTATGGAAAATAAACATATAGCCCAAATGCTCTCTTTACAACCTGAGAGCGTTAAGAAAAATCGTTATCGTTTGAGACAAAAGTTGAATTTGGGGAAAGAGTCGCTCGAAGATTTTTTGAGAGGTATTTAATATACTTGGAATGAGTCGTGTTTTATGGATTTACGAGACATAATCAACAGCATATATCCGATATCGGAGAAATCGATGGATAGGTTGTTATCTTGTTCTTTGGAACTCGGACTCCCTAAGGGGCATCGCCTATTGGAGGCAGGGAAAATCGAGTCGGATATATTCTTTATAAAAAGAGGAATTGTGAGGGCCTATGTTTCGCACGAAGGTAAAGATATAACGTTTTGGATCGGGAAAGAGGGGGCGACTATCATGTCATTGAAAAGTTATGTAAAGAATGAGGCTGGATACGAAACCATAGAGCTTATGGAAGATTCTCTTTTGTATTGCTTAAAGAGGAGCGATTTGTATCGCTTGTTTGAGGAAGACATCGATATAGCGAATTGGGGGAGAAAACTCGCCGAATTGGAATTTTTGCGAGCAGAGGAAAAACTAATTCCACTGTTATTCACGACGGCTTCCGAACGTTATAGAGTTTTGTTGGAGCGTACTCCCGATTTGTTACAAAGAATTCCCTTAGAATGTCTTGCCTCATATTTGGGAATTACTCCTGTAAGTTTAAGCCGTATAAGGGCGAAGTTAAAATAAATTGGGCGATACCATGTTTCTTGGAGAAAGAACATTAGCTTATGTAGAAAAATTTATTCGCTTTTCATTTGTTCGAGTTATCGTTTGCACAACTGTTTGAAATCGCAATATTTACAATGCGATTCAACAGTGGTTTGTGAAAATGGTTTGTCGAGGTCGAATATATCTTCTAAACAACGAGTAAGGTATAGGTCGAATTCTTTTTCTACAAGGTTAAAGTCTGTGAGAGGCTCTTTGTCGTATTTCAAGAAGGATTCGAATTTATCGAATAAGTTACGGACAATATAAATAGACGGCTGTAAAGGTTGCATAGGTGCTTTGTCTAGTTTATACAATTTGCAGTAAAATAACACCT
>OGDU01000826.1_pt1 | contig 28714 bp, 22 predicted proteins | sample 1570371 | NCBI WGS metagenome assembly OGDU01 (sample SAMEA2581977, study PRJEB24529) | metagenome | biome: Human gut stool | place: China | collected 2011
ATTCAGCGGCGGCAGACCATTGAGGGGTACCTGTATATACTTCTGCGTTCAGATATAAGCGGGAAAGTAGCATCCATATGGCGGCTTGATCGGCACGTCCATATACATTTGCACGGGGAGCCTTCATTTGTGGCTCGATTTCTTTCAACTCTTTCTCTATATAGGTATAGAGATTCGCCCGGGTAATCCGTTCGGGAACATAGGTACCGATACCCGTGTTCTCATCAACGAACGGGACATTGCCATATAAATCAATCAAATAATAATAATCCAAGGCACGGATAAAACGAACTTCAGCACGCTGTGTAAGACTTTCCTCGTCATCCTTGCCCTCTGTCTGTATTAAGAAGTTATTACACTGAGCGATTTGGATGTACAGACGGTTGAACATATTCAATACCACACCGTTCGAGGCGGTAAACTTAGCGAAGTTCAAGGGATATACATCCACGTCGCCAGACCAAGCGCAAATCGCCTCGTCCGTAGGAAGCTCATTTAAGTTGAATAGCATACGCATCAAACCCGACGCTCCCTCATCCGTGTCGGCGATATCTCCTTGTCCGTCGGGACCTTTATTTCCTGTGATGGCTAATCCTGCATAGATCTTGGCGAAATTGGCGTTCTGATCGAACTCTACGTTTAGGTTCGGATCGATAGGCGTAACATCGAGATCACCTAGGCAAGAGGTGAAGTTTACGCTAAAAACCAGCGATAAAGCCGGTATTATATATTTAAAGAATTTCGTATTCATATAGATATCCTGATTTAAAATTAGAAGTTAAGACTTACACCGAGTATACCTACCAATGGGCGAGGATATACGTTCTTATCGATACCGAAGGTCTTATCAGCTGCGTTCGCTACCTCCGGATCCAATCCTTTATATTTCGTGATAACAAAAGGATTCTGTACGGTTCCGTAGATGCGTCCGCCCAATACGCCGAATAATTTGTTGAAAGAGTAACCCAACGTGATATTATCGCAGCGTAAGAAGGATGCGTTTTGTACATAATAATCGGACAATACGTTCATGTTCTGGAAATTCGTATCGAAAGCGGATAGCGGACGGTTGGATAGATAGCCTTTATTGTTAATACTACCTTCACTTAATGCCGCATTGGATGAGGCTACATTATTATATACATAGTTCCCGAGGTTGGAACGAAGTGAGAAACTGAAATCCCATGCTTTCCATACCAATTTAGAAGTAAAGCCCATCGTTACATCGGCCGCCGGTTTATGGCAGAAATAACGGTCCTCGTCATTGATCACACCATCTCCGTTGCGGTCCACGTATAATCCTTCGATCGGATTTCCCTGTTGATCATATACCTGCTCGTATACATAGAATGAGTTCGCCGGGTGATTCACGCCTTGTGCCTGTATCATGGTCCCGGTACCACCTTCTACGGTTCCTGTCAATACGATGGATGAGGCGTCATCCTGTGCGGTTAGCTTCGTAATCTCGTTGTTGTTCCAAGCGACATTAAAGCCTAGGTCCCATTTCCAATCAGAGGTTGAGATCGCTTTAGCGTTGATGGAGAACTCAACACCTTGATTTCTCAAAGAACCGATATTGCTGACGATACGGTTCTTGAAGTTTGTTCCGGCCGGTACGTCGATCACATTGATCAAGTACTTAGTTTCCCTGTAATAATAATCCAAGGATGAAGTGATACGGTTATCTAAGAATCCGAAGTCGAATCCGGCGTTCCAAGTAGTAGTCTCCTCCCATTTCAAGTTCGGGTTGTAACCGTCGGGACGGGCGATAGGAACAAATTGGTCGCCAAATTGATAGTAGGCTCCGTCTTGTCCTGCGAAATAAGTCGCCATATACGGGTAGTCTCCTTGCGAGATATCCTGTTGACCAGTAATACCATAACCCAAGCGTAGTTTTAAATCCGATACAGCGTCCACGTCTTTCATAAAGCCCTCTTCCTTGATCTTCCATCCTAAAGCCACGGAAGGGAACAATCCCCAACGGTTGTCTTTAGAGAAGCGGGAAGTGCCATCGTTACGTAAGGTAGCGGTGATAAGATAGCGATTCATGAATGAATAATTGACACGTCCGAAGAAAGAGATCAAATAACTTTCTGTCTTGAAAATATAAGAAGTCGGGTTATCTCCGTTTAAGTTATTGTATGCGTTCTCTGTGGAACGATGGAAATGTTGCCAAGAGTAACCAGCCATGATATCAAAATGATGCTTTTCATTGAAATCCTTAGCGTATTGCAAATAAAAATCCAATAGGTGATTGTATTTGTCGATCGTCTCATAACCTGTTTTGCCGTTACCGGATCAAGTGCTGCAACCGGCTCATCTGCTAAGATAATCTCCGGATTCTGCGCAAGTGTACGTGCTAAGGCAACACGCTGCTGCTGACCACCGGAAAGCTGGTCTGCACGGATATATGCTTTATCCAGAATACCGACTTTATCCAGACTCTCAAGTGCCTGCATTTTGTCTTCTTTTTTAAACACACCAAGCAGAACTCTCCAGAAAGGCATTTCCGGCACTTTTGCCATCAATACGTTACGGATTACTGTTGTTCGTGTGACAAGATTGAATGACTGGAAGATCATTCCGATCTTTCTGCGGAAAGTACGAAGCTCTTTTCCCTTTAAGTTTTTAACCTCTAATCCATCCACCGTCAGAGTTCCTGATGTGATGTCATGCATACGGTTGATCGTCCGCAGTAACGTGGACTTTCCTGCACCGGAAAGACCGATGATCGCTACAAATTCACCCTGTTCGATCTTTAAATTGACATTATCCAGTCCCACTACCCCGTTCGGATATACCTTCGATACGTCCTTAAACTCGATCATAAATTTAAACCAAACCTTTCTTTTACCTGCTGTTTTTATGGTGTGTGTTTTTTATAGGTGTATACTCATTGAAAGGCTGCCGCAAAGCCGGTTTCCCGGCTCTGCAGCAGCCCTCCTGCTGCCCGTCATACTGCCTGTTATTATTTCGTTGTTACTGTCCACTCCCTGTCAGACGTTCCAGTAACGATTAGTTTGCTGCACTTAATTCCTGGATCAGTTTCTGTGCTTCTCTCTCTTTATCATAATCAGAAGACTGTGCCGGCTCATATCCGTTGTGGCTGTAGATAGAGATAACTGCCTTACCTTCCTCTGTGTTACCGATATTGATGAGTGCTGTCTGGATTGCTGATTTTAAGCCGTCATCCATGATTGGAGATGTCTTGCTGACACAGACTGTATCGTTGTAGATCGGATCTGTTACACCGATTACGTTTGTCTCTTCCCAAATAGATTTTGTACGGCCAAATTCACTTGTCCAGCTCTCTTCGTAGTCACGTCTTGCATCTGCATAAGTTACAAGTACGTCGATCTGTCCGGAAGCAAGTCTTGCGAATGCGCTTGCGTAAGAATCAGACTGTACTGCGGAAGAAAGATCTGTGATACCCTTCTGGTATTTATCCTGTAACCATAAAGCCGGATAAATGTAACCTGCCGGTGAGGATGAGGACATAACGCTCCAGTTTGCGCTGTTTAAATCATCCCAGGTAAGCTCTTCGCCGGAGTTAACTTTATCAGCAAGTTCCTGTCCTTTCTCAGAAGGACCTGCGATGAATAATGCACGGTAAGAAACTGCCTGTTTGTCAGATGCTTCTGTCGGCTGTCCGTCATTCCAGTCTGCAGGGTTGTCAGAATCTTTATTTAAACCATCTCTGGTTGCTGTTAAGATAACATCTGCGCCATCATCATAAAGTACATAGGTACCACCCGGAATAAATCCAACATCAGCAGTTCCTGCTGCAAGAGCCTCACCTACTGCCTCAAAAGTTGTACCAACGGTGATCTTTACTTCTCCGATATCATATCCTAAACCTGCTAACTCTGTCTGCATTAAATTTGCAAGCGGCTCTGTTGCAGTTACGATCTCATCCGGATCTCTGGATGGAACGAAATATACGTTTAACGTATCGATCTTTACGTTATCAGCAGAAGCTGTCACGTCAGAACTTTCTGTTGCAGCTGCTGTATTATTTGTCGTATTGTTGTCTGCTGCGCTGCTGTTGTTTGATGTGCTGTTTCCACATCCTGCAAATGTACCCATGCATAATGCTGCTGCAAGTAACATAGCAATTTTTTTCTTCATAATGAAATGTTCTCCTCTCTCTCCTGCATCCATTCCCATGCAGGCGTGCACACTTTTGTTGTTGCTCTTTTCATGAATTGTCCAGCCAATGATCAGGCACTGTCTCCAAGTTCAAGCTTTGTTGGCAGATATACCTTCATCGTATCTTTCCTGCCATCTAAGATCCGCTCCAAAAGAAGCTTTATGGCAGTCGTCCATACGATATCCGGCAGCATGCGAAGACTTGTATACGTCGGGTATTTTGTCGACAGCGTCTCAATATCGCGGTAAACTACAACCGCAACATCTTTGGGGATCCGGAATTTTAACTCTTTGATCGCCTCTAATGCCCCTTCTGCGACCTCATCGTTTCCTAAAATAAGAACTTCCGGCACATCCTTCGTCAAAAGCATTTCCTTTGTGAGTGTATACCCATTTTCATGACTGATCTCTCCAACCTTAAAATAGTCTTCCCGATAACAGTCTTTTTTTTGCAGGATCTGCTTTAATCCATTCAGACGACGCACTCCGATACGCACCATATCATCTTCATAGATACCGCCAATATAACCAATGCTGCGATACTCTTTCTCGTCCATCAGATAATGCACCATATCGTTTAATCCCTGCTCATAATCCATGATGATCTGATCAAATTCATAATCCTTCTTATCTGAATTAACAAACAGAATCTCCGTGCTCAGTGACCGCAAAAAGGCAACTTCCACTTCCGAGAACAAGCCAAATGCAATGATACCGTCCACCTGTTTTACTTCTCCATAAATCAGACGTAAAAAGGCGATATCTGCTTTCTGCGCAATACTTCCGGATAAGATATCCTCCGATGTAATGCTCACATCCGGTCTGTCTCTTCTTACGATATGCCAGTCCGCAACTCCGATGACGATCTGTCTGTCTCGTTTGGCATGACGCATCTTAGGCGGGACATATTTCAACTCATGAGCGATTTTAATTATCTGGTTTTTTACCTCAGGTGTCACAGATAATGTCTCATCCTGATTCAACACTCTCGACACCGTTGCCGCCGACACATGTGCCAGCTTGGCAATCTCTTTGATTGTTGCCATATAATCACGCCTTTCTTCTGCATTATATTTCACGATTTTGCAGATTTCAATAGCTTTAGTAAAGTTTTACTAAAATTTTACCCAGTTTATACAAAAGAGAGAATATTTATCAGGTACGTTAATAAAAATCATTAATTCTGCTGATAAATATTCTCCCGTTTACTGAAAAACAAACCTGTTTTTTCCTTTTTTATATGATCATATTTTTGATTGTTCCGATGGATATGTAATTGGAAAGAACTGCTCCCGCATCCGTTCCATCCGCCGCTTCCGTTTCCGGCAGCCCTGCCGCTGAAAAAATACAGCTTCCGTCCGGTCTGTCCGTTCTCTTGTAGTTATCCCGGTAATACTGGTTCTGATCCGGGATACGATCCCACAGGATTCCTTTGTATTCCTCTAAAGTACATCCCGGGAAATTGACGTTCCAGATCTCATTTTGCGGTAATGTTTTGGAGATCAGTTCTTTTGCAACCGGTTCTAAATATGTATTTAAAACCTCACACTCATCTTCCTCCGCAACGGAAAATGCGATCGCCGGGACACCCCAGCAGAGAGCCTCCATCGCCGCTCCGATCGTACCGGAATATAAGATATCCCGTCCAACGTTATAGCCTGCATTGATCCCGGAAAATACGATATCCGGTTTTTCTGTCATCAGACATCCAAGTGCCACTTTCACACAGTCTGCCGGGGTTCCCCCCACACTGTACGCCGTCACACCTGTGGCCGGAAAATCATACGGTTTTACCTCTAAATCGCCACGCACGGTGATCCGGTGTGACATGGCACTGCACTGTGCTGCCGGAGCCACCACCCATACTTCGCCAAGTCCTGCTGCCATCTGCACAAGACGCTTTATGCCCGGTGCTTTAATTCCATCATCGTTTACTACTAAAATCCGCATAAATTCTCTCTTCTACTTATTTTTTGATATAGTATTTGAATGTGCGTCTAAAAATTTATTTCCATTTTTATGAATCATATGTGTCGGTTCTTCTGCCACCCATATTTCCGTATCCCATGCAATTGATAAAAATTTTTGTTGGCATTTCTTCATTGTCTGGAATGCCGTCACAAAAATAATTTCTATATCTTTCGGACAATCTTTACAATATTCCTTAATTTTGGATACACGTTCTATCGTAAGTTCTCCTGTTGACGTATATGCCTCTATAAAAAGCAGCCATTTCTTTTCTTCCTGGTATAATATCAGATCCGGAAGCATTGCATGTTCCAACACTGTTATGTTCAACTCATTTAAAAACTCAACGTCTTTGACCAATTCCCGCTTCTTTGTATCACCAATATATAATAATTTTGCACCTGGTACAAATATAGGGACAAACTCTTCTAAGATTGCTGCTTGAAGCTTATTATGAGCCGATCTTTTCAGATGAAACTGTTCCCCATTATATAACACTGACAGCCCTTTATCTACTTGTCTTATTTGAGAATATTTCTCCTCGTAAGTCTGATGTGTCTCACAATAATAGCAAAGTTCCTCTTCCCAATTTTCTGTTCCGTACGCTCTTAACAGAGTTGCAAACTCTTTCGTCAAACGATAACTGCTTTTCTCACTCTGGGATTTAGCACCATTATGTTCCATAACTGCCATACTGCACAAAGGTGAAACAGAATCATCTCTAATTGTCTCACGGGAATTTTCACTATAACCACCACGCTTTAAATCTGTTCCACCTTTATTAGGATAATATTCATTCATGAACACAATCATATCATGTGTTCTGGCATAACTTTCCTCTACCTGAGACCATTTTGATTTTTCTTTTACACGTGCAACAGCCAGTAAAGTCAGAATAGTCCGTGTATTTTTCAATTTTGAAGGCATCTGCAATACTTCAAGTATTTCGCGCATTTCATTCATCTTTCTGTAAGGGTATTCTTTCATTTAAAGCTCCTTTTTCTTCTGCTCTATCCAATACATTGCCTTAAAATTTCATCGCTGGATAACATATTATCTCTGGTAAAATAATCACCCTGTTTTTTCCATTCTCTCATTGCAGTTTTTCCTATTTTCTGTAGTACATCCTTTGCCGGAATCGGCATTGTATTTAATTCTGCCGAATTTACCTGTGTGCTGCCATTTAACATCCGATAATAACGTTCCCATATATCAGAAGACAATAACGTATAAAACCCATATACCTCACAAAGACTAATCCGTTCTCCTACTTTAATTAAATAATTTAAATGATTTTCTGCGGTAAATTGTTTATATGCAAAAGCATCTGCTAAATGCAAGGCTGGCTGTAGTCTGCGTTTTTCTTCTTTTGCCGTCGCTCTCTTTAAAAAAACTGTATTCTGATTTTCCATCACATTCTTCTTAGATTCATCTTTTACTACAAAATACTGTGGTTTCTCTGTCTGAGCAGGAAATACTATTCTTCCTTCTAATACATTACATGAATGAAGCAATGGAATTGTAGACTCTTTTTTCTCCCACGCTATATACTCCTTATTACGAAATTCTACTACCTGTCCCGTATTAGGCATTTTCTTCATATAGTTTAATACCTTTAAATCTTCTTCATCTGATGGAAGTACAAAATAATGCTCTTTTCCTTCTGGCAAACAATTTCCACTCTCTACCTGAATTTCTTTTACTTTGCCTAAATCCTGCGCATTCTGACTAATCGCAATGATAATATTCCGAGACTGACTTTTCGATTTCTTTCCATAAGTAATCATTGTTTCCTGCAAGATATCATCACTATGTCCCTCTTTCCCTTTGAATACGCTATTTCGAGATTCAAACAAATGTACACGCTGAATATCCATACTATCCATAAAATAGCTTCTGAAACTTTTAAAATATGTCCCTGATGTCCAGGATCTTGGCGTAATAAATACAAACTCTCCATTTGTCCTCAGCATTTTAACTGCCATAGCCATAAACAGGAAATACATATTAGGCTGACCATGCACTATTTCACTCATACACACGGACTCTGCGGCCTCCTTGCGAATTTTCAAATATGGAGGATTGCTGATCACAATGTCAAATAATCCTTTGCTTTTCTGCATCTCCCAATATTTCTGATTGTCAACAATAAAATTTTCTTTCTGGGTCTTTATAAATAATTTTACCTGTTTTTGGCTGCAATAACTACTTATTATTTCTATATTCTTTTTTAACAATGACTGTATATTTTTGTCGTTCTCATATAATACTACAGAAATTTCCCGTGCTGTTCCTCGTGCAATTAAATGCTCTACCACTGCTGCTGTCAACAGACCATTCCCGGCACCTGGATCGAGTATTTTAACCTTTTCAGATTCCGTTCTTATCAGCGATGCCATATACTCTGCCGTCTGTATCGGAGTAAAAAACTGACCGTAGCTCTTTCTTTCTTTTTTAGGAAAAGAATTTACATATTCAATTGTATTTTTCATTATCTCTTTCAGCATACGATCTCCTCCATCTTGTCTTTTTATTATACTTTATACCTCGAAAAAAAGCAATGATTATCGAACATATATTCTGTTTTTTCCCAATTATATCAAAAAAATCCCTACATTGTCTGTAAATACAACAGACTTTGTAAGGATTTAATTTGCTTGTGTCCTCTATTGTAATGAAAGTGTTACCGTCAATACTCCACCCGATGCAGATGCCTGGATCAGAAGCGGTTGTGAAAAAGTATTGGTAAACTTAAGGTCTTTGCTCGTTCCTGCGATCGCTGCATCATATCCTGCCGGAAGATATATTACCGGCAGTGAATGCGGATAACGCTCGGTTGCAGGAAGACCTGCATGCAACATTGCAGCGTAAAGTGTCGATGATACCTGGCACACACCTCCACCGGTTCCCGTGCCGACCGTTCCACTGATATAGATCGGTGCTACAACATAACCGTTCGCTGATGTACGCGGCAGAATAGTCGAGCTAAAGGAAAATGATTTTCCCGGCTGTACTACAACACCATTGATGCGGGCTGCTGCCAGCTCTACGTTAACAGCTCTCGGAACTGTCGCATCATATTCTGTTGTACAGGTACCGATCACATTGCCCTGTACCGTGGCAGTATCCGTTGTAGCTGCATCAGTAACAGTAGCAGCGGATGCGCTTCCTGTTCCGCCTCCATCTCTGCCCTCTGCCTTACCACATGTCACATAATGGCGGCAATATGCTGCCATGTCGTCACCAAATGCCTGCTGCAGATCTGCGTATTTTGCCCGGTATGCCTGTGGATTGAAATCCGCAGAACAGCTTCTTCCTTCTCTTAATCCGTAATTTACAAAATGATTAAAAAGTGCTGCTTTATTATTGCCAAAAGCAGCGGCTACATCCGGATATGCACTGCGGTAATAATCTGCATCAAAAACTGCCTGATATGCATTGCGCTCTGCCGCTGTTGCTGCTTCGGCAGACACCGGGTTCGTCATCAAAAGCGCTGCACACATCATAACCGGCAATACTTTTTTCGTCCAATATTTTCTTTTTATCATGGTATCCTCCCGCGATTGTACCTTATATCTGGTACTATAGTTATTGCATCATCATATCAGACATGGAAGAATTATACAATAGTGCACTTTCACAATCCGTTTATGCTTCCCCGCCCTCGTACACCACATTTCCATCAATGATCGTATACAAAATATGAGTATCCACAGCAAATGGATTTTCCCCCGTCAACACGAAATCCGCATCCTTTCCCGCCTCAATACTTCCGACACGGTCTTCGATTCCGATATGTTTCGCTGCATTGATCGTGATTGCCTTTAACGCATCAAATTCACTTAACCCGTTAAATACCGCCCTTCCTGCGCAAAGTGCCAGATAGCGCTCCTCGATCACCGGGGAATCCGTAATGATAGAAACCTGACATCCCGCTTTTGCAAGTGCCGCAGGGGTATGAAATCCTTTGTGGCGCAGTTCATATTTGGTTGCATGTCCAAAAGACGGTCCAACCGCAACCGGAAATTCTTCCTTTGCAAGATCATCTGCGATCAATGCTCCGTCCGTTGTATGATCAATCCGAAGATCCACATGAAATTCCTTTGCAATGCGGATTGCGGTGTAGATATCATCGGCGCGGTGCGCATGGGCTTTTAACGGCATCTCGCCGCGGATAACTGGAAGAAGCGCCTCCATTTTTGCATCGTAAGCAGGCATCTTTGAAAAATCCACCTTCCTATCCGCGTCTGTTTTCTGCGAATCGTCCATCACTTGTTCCTGTGCCTGTTCCATCTCAAGTTCATTCCAGCCCTCCGGACAGCCGGCAGCGTGTAATTTTGTGTCATATATTTTTGCCTTTGTGAGTGCCTCCCGCAGCTTCGCGGCAACAGACATTCTCGAATAAACACCTTTTTCCTTATAACAGTTTTTCGGATTCTCACCGAAAGCGATCTTCATGGCTGTTTTTTCTTTGACTAACATGTCATCCACACGCTTTCCGTAAGTCTTGATGGCGCAGAATGTTCCGCCAATGACATTTGAGCTTCCCGGTCCGGTGCACACACAGGTCACACCGCCTTCGCGTGCCATCTGGAAAGTCTCATCCTGCGGATTGACTGCATCCACCGCGGAGAGCTGCGGTGTCACAGGATCCCCTAATTCGTTATAATCCTCGCCGGCAAATCCGGTCGCATACCCGTCTAATCCCATGTGACAGTGCGCATCCACAAATCCCGGATAAACATCGATCCCGGTTGCATCGATCACATCCGCGTCATTGATGATCTTCCCCTCTAAGACCGGTGCGATCTTTTTTATTTTTCCATTCTCCACTAAAATATCTGCCACAAATGGCTCTTCCTCTATGGCGTTGTGGATCGTTCCCTGTTTGATCAGTAAGTAATTGCTCATGTGTGCCTCCTGTTTTATGTCCGGTGACTGTAAAAATCCTGTTTACCGTTGTTTTGATCAGAATCCGCATTTTGCGCCTTTCTGTCTTACATAATTAATTCCCATATCATACCAACATTATACCATGTATTCTTTTTATCCGGCTCCTCATTTTCCATATACAGGAAAAACCTTGTGATTATGCCCAAAATCACACAAAAAATAGGCATAACAGCAGCGTTTCTGCTGTATATGCCCATTTCACCGCACAACTGACAATCATGCCGATACCTTATAGCGTTATCCTGCAAAAAAGGATCTGCATGCGAATCATACGCTGCAGATCCCTGATGCACTTTTATTTCACTGACAAATCCGTATTCCTGATCTTATCCCTGATCCGAAGGATCATGGACGGTGATACGGAAAGCTCGTCAAATCCCATCCGAAGGAATGTCTCTGTGAGCGTTTCATCCGCGCCAAGCTCACCGCAGATGCCAACCCAGCATCCTTCCTTATGTCCGTTATCCACAACCATTTTTAACATCCGAAGGACTGCTTCATGGTGTGAATCATAAATATTATCCAGTTTCGGATTCTGCCTGTCGATTGCAAGTGTATATTGTGTCAGATCGTTTGTCCCGATCGAAAAGAAATCAACCTCTTTCGCTAAAAGATCACTGATCATAACTGCCGCCGGTGTCTCGATCATAATACCGAGTTCCACATCCTTATACGGAATGCCGTCGGCATCAAGTCCCGCTTTCACTTCCGCAATGATTTCTTTGATCTTTTTCACCTCATTTACGGAAATGATCATCGGGAACATGATCGCAATCGTTCCATAATAGCTGGCACGGTAGATTGCCCGAAGCTGTGTCTTAAAAATTTCAGTGCGGTCGAGGCAGATCCGGATCGCACGGTAACCCATTGCCGGGTTTTCTTCTTTCTCAAGGCCAAAATAACCGACCTGTTTATCTGCTCCGATATCAAGTGTACGGATAATAACTTTTTTACCCGCCATATTTTCCGCAACTGTCTTATATGCTGCAAACTGTGCTTCTTCTGTCGGGCAATCCTCCGACTCTAAATAAAGGAACTCACTCCGGAACAGTCCGATTCCACCCGCATCATTGGCAAGTACATTTGCCACATCGGAAACACCCCCGATATTGGCATAAAGATTGATCTTCGTTCCATCCTTTGTGATATTTTCCTTCCCCTTTAATTCCTGAAGCAGACGTTTCTTCTGCTCATTTTCTTCTTTTAACTTCCGGTATTCCGCTTTCGTATCCTCATCCGGTTCTACGAAAAACTTTGCATCAAATCCATCCACGATACCGAACTGTCCGTCCACACCCTCTTCCGGAAAATCAACTCCGATCAATGCCGGAATATTCATGGTTCTCGCTAAGATCGCCGTGTGGGAATTGGTGGAACCGTGACGTGTTACAAAAGCAAGTACTTTTGATTTATCAAGCTGCACAGTCTCACTCGGTGCAAGATCATCCGCTAAAAGGATAAACGGTTCATCACCGCTTAAGCCTGCATCGCCGTTTCCCTGTAAAATAGAGATCACGCGATTGGAGATATCTTTGACATCCGCCGCACGTTCTCTCATATAATCATCATCCATCGCAGCAAACATCTGCGCAAAATTATCTCCGGTGGAAGCAACTGCAAATTCTGCATTGACCTGCTGGGTTTCGATCATGTTTGTGATCGACTCTACATAGTCGAGATCATCCAGCATCATCTGGTGCATCTCAAAAATTGCCGCATTGACTTCACCGACTTCCCTGACTGCTTTTTCATAAAAAACACCAAGCTGCCTTTTGGCTTCTTCTTTTGCATCCTCAAAACGTTTTTTTTCTGCTTCTATATCCGTTATCTTTGTTCGTTTTACTGCGTTATCCGTCTTATGATAGACAGACAGTCTGCCCATGGCAATTCCGCCGAATACACTTTTGCCGTGCAGTTCCATGCCCGTTACCTCCATTTTAGATTTTTATTTCTGTTTTTATCAATTTTTACAGATTTGCTTTCAAAAATGCCTCGATTGCAGCACTTGCTGCCTCTTCATTCTCTCCATCGGTGCAGACTGTGATCTCCTCGCCGCATTTTACACCAAGTCCCATAACTCCAAAAATACGTTTTGCATCTGCTGCTTTTCCATCTTTTGCAATGGTAATGCTGCATGGAAATGCGGCTGCTTCCTTTACAAGTGCTCCTGCCGGTCTTGCATGGATTCCCCCTTTGTCTGTGATCACGTATTTAAATTCTTTCATGATTTTCTCCTTTCTTTGTACATAACACATTGTTTTATGATTACATATTCACAGACTCTATATTGTTGCAACATAAAGCCTGCGATTTTAATTACCTTTTCCGTTTCCTATCTTTTTGATACATCCTTCTTTAAAAGTCCAAGGATTACGCATCCTACAACAGAACCAACTGCCAGGGATACAAGATATAACAGTGGATGGCCTACGGTTAAGAATACGAAGATTCCACCATGTGGTGCCATTAATGTACAGTTAAATGCCATGGATAATGCTCCTGCAACTGCGGAACCAATGATACAGGACGGCAGCACACGCAATGGATCCGATGCTGCAAACGGGATTGCTCCCTCTGAGATAAAGGAAAGTCCCATAACAATGTTTGTCGGTCCTGCTTTTCTCTCTTCTTCGGTAAATTTGTTTTTAAAGAACATGGTTGCAAGTGCGATTGCAAGCGGTGGAACCATACCACCGACCATAACAGCTGCCATGATATTGTAATTGCCTGCTGCGATAGATGCGGTACCAAATACATATGCTGCTTTGTTTACCGGGCCACCCATATCTACGGACATCATTCCGCCGAGCAGTGCGCCAAGCAGGATTGCCTTTGCACCATTCATGCTGTTTAATCCGTTGTTGATCATAACGTTTAATGCTCCGATCGGAGGCTCTACCACATAAGTCATGATCACTCCGATCAAAAAGATACCGATTACCGGATAGAGAAGCATTGGCTTGATACCCTCTAAGCCTTCCGGCAGTTTCTCAAACAGTTTCTTTAACAGACGTACCAGATAGCCTGCAACAAAACCTGCAACGAGAGCTCCAAGGAATCCGGATGTTCCGTTTGCTGCGATTGCTCCGCCGACAAAACCGACCGCAAGACCAGGACGATCTGCAATACTCATTGCGATAAATCCGGCTAAGATCGGAAGCATAAATCCGAATGCAACACCACCGATCGATTTAAACATTGCCGCCATCGGTGTGATCGTACCAAAGTTTGAACGCTCATCAAATGGAAGGCTGTTTAAGTCAACTGCAAAACCATCGATCAGAAATGCGATCGCAATCAGGATACCACCGCCGATAACGAACGGTAACATATGGGAAACTCCATTCATCAGGTGTTTGTAAATCTGGTGTCCAACGCTGTCAGATTCTTCCTCACTGTCTGCTGCCTGACCGCTTCCCTTCGCCTGATACAGTGGAACATTGCCGTTTAACGCTCTGTCTAACAATTCTTCCGCCTTACTGATTCCATCAGAAACCTTACACTGGATCACAGGTCTGCCTGCAAAACGATCCATCGGAACCTGTGTATCCGCTGCAACAATAATACATGCAGCCTCTGCAATTTCAGCTTTTGTCAATACATTTTTGGCACCGCCGGAACCTCTTGTCTCAACTTTCACACGGCATCCAAGCTCTTTCGCTTTTTTCTCAATATTTTCTGCCGCCATATAAGTATGTGCGATTCCGTTCGGGCATCCGGTTACAGCGAGGATCAGCTTTCCATTCTCTGTGTTTTTCTCCTCTGCCGCATTCTTTGTATCTGCGCTGTTCTTTTTCTCTTCTTCGGCATCTTTCTCAGCTTCCGCGCGGTCGATCACACTTAAAAATTCCTCAACCGTCTTTGCATTGCGAAGTCCGCTTGTAAAATTCTCATCCATCAGAAGAACAGATAACTTGCTAAGTACATCCAGATGTACGTTGTCTTCCGTATTTGGTGCTGCGATCAGGAAGATCAGGCTGACCTTTTCTCCATCTAATGCATCAAAATCCACCCCGTCTTTGATGACCATTGCTGCAAGACCAGGTTTGCTGACTGCATCTGACTTGCAATGTGGAATGGCGATTCCCTCACCAATTCCGGTTGTTCCTTCTTCCTCTCTGGCGTATACGCCCTTGCGGTACTTCTCAACATCGTTGATCTTTCCGCTCTTAGCCATCAATGCAACCATTGCATCAAGGGTTTCGTTCTTTCCAGTGACTTTGCCATTTAAGTCAATACTCTCTACGGCAAGTAAATCCCTGATTTTCATGCTTAAATCCTCCTTGTTTTGCGAAGCAAAATGCGACTGCCCTTGCAGGAGCAGAGGATTTTACTCCTCCTACTTAAATATGCCTTTGTTTTTATCTAAAAGCGCCAAAACTTCCGGTTCTGTTGCCAGTTCCTCGGAAAATGCCGATGCACTTCCAGTACAAACCCCCATCTGGAAAGCTTCTTTATAGCTTCCCGTCTTTAAATAACCTGTTACAAATCCGGCTACCATGGAGTCCCCGGCGCCAACCGAATTGACGACCTTACCCTTTGGTGCCTCCGCCTGAAAGATGCTGCCGTCTTCAGCAACCAGCACTGCTCCGTCGCCAGCCATGGAAACGAGGACATTTCCTGCACCCTTTTCCTGCATCTTCTTTGCGTAAGTGATCACATCTTCTTTTTCTGTTATTTTCACACCGAAAATCTCACCAAGCTCATGATTATTCGGTTTAATTAAAAACGGATGATACTGTAATACATTTACGAGCAGATCTTTTGTCGCATCCACAACAATCTTTAAATCCTTATCTGCAAGATATTTCATGATATCCATGTAGATGGTCTGCGGCATCACATCCGGGATACTTCCCGCCATAACCAAAACATCTCCATCTGAAAGCCGATCCAGTTTTTCATAAAGTGTTTTTATGTCAGCTTCTGATATCGCCGGTCCCTGTCCGTTGATCTCACTCTCCTCGTCGGAACGCATTTTTACATTGATCCTTGTCATTCCTTCTTTTACCGGAATAAAATCCGCCCGGATTCCTTTTTCCCTGATCAGACGCTCCAGTTCGTTTCCGGTAAATCCGGCATAAAACCCAAGTGCCGTGTTCTCCAGTCCAAGATTTTTTAACACCATGGATACATTGATTCCTTTTCCACCCGGAAAAATCTTCTCCTCTGATGTCCGGTTGACCATTCCGCAGGTGAAATGCGGAACTGTCACAATGTAGTCCAGTGATGGATTAAATGTAACAGTGTAAATCATTTTCTCAGTCTCCTTTCTGCTTTTCCCGCGTTTTTGTTCCGCAGGTCTTCGTATTTTTTATACTTCAATTACATTTTTACATTTACGGTACGCAGGTTTTGTAAGACCTGTCGTGATGACCTTTGCACTCTCAAACGGAGCAAATGTCACACTTGATATCTGATTGAACTTGCTGTCATCTGCTAAGATATAACATTCTCTGCAGTTCTCCATGGAGCGTTTTTTTACGAGTGCTTCCTTCAGCTCCGGTGTGGAAAATCCGCGCTGCATACTGATTCCGTTTGCTCCCCAGAATCCCTTTGTAAAATTGTATTTTTCAACCGATGAAACGGCTTCCTCTCCCACGATCGCCTCAGTTATCGCTTTAAACTCTCCACCGAGGATATATACCGTACATCCTTTCTGTGCAAGTTTTTTTGCATGTGTGATCGCATTGGTCACAAACACTGCCTGTCTGGCCGTAATAAAATCAATCATCAGATCTGTCGTCGTGCCGGCATCAATATAAACAAAATCACCCGGTCCGATCAGACCTGCCGCATATTGCGCAATCTTTTCTTTTGCTCCTTTGTTCCGTTCTCTACGCTGCATGACTTCGTCATCCTCGGTACTGTATGCGGTGTTTTTTAAAATTGCACCGCCATGGACTTTAATGAGCTGACCATTTGCATCCAGTGTATTTAAATCTCTGCGGATCGTTGACTCTGATGCATCCAGTTCTGTCATAAGCTGCTGAACGGTCACGCTGCCCATACTCTCTAGTATGGATAAAATTCTTGTAAATCTTTCTTCTGTCAGCATATCTTTTCCTCCAATTTCATTCACAACCGTTCAAATTCGTTCATCTTTGATAGCTTTATTATATGATTCCATTCCGTCACAGTCAATCAAAATCAGTCAAAATCATTCACAAAAATTCATTTTAAAAATTGTGGAAAGTGCAAAAAAACTGTCGGAAGAATCGTCTCTGTTTCCACGACAGAATACGATTCTTCCGACAGTTTTTACATTTTTGATCTGATTCATACGAATCTCTGTTATTGCGCTATGTTTTTGCACATCCAAAGTCTATTTTTCACACTGCTTTCCGTGATTGCACGATCATGACCGTTTTACTCCCCTTTTTTAAAACGTGCGATCGCGTCCTTGACGTCATCCGCAAAAATTTCAACCACCTCTGCATTTTTCGTCTTATACCGTATGATACCCATTTCCTCAAATGTCTGTCCGGCAATATAACACCGCAATGCCATCAGTACGCCACTATGCGTTACGATCAACACATCTTCCGTCTCCCGTTCTAAGATCATTCCGAGTGTATCAAGCGCACGCCTCAGCACTTCATTGTAACATTCTCCATGCGGTGTATGGACATAACGCCTGTTGGCATCCCAGTCCTGATACTCTTTCGTATTTTCCTGCGTAATGCTTTCCCAGCTTCTGCCTTCCCAGTCGCCCATATCCATTTCCCGCAGACCATCCGCCGCAATACATGGAATATCAAGCGCGATCGCCGCCTCCTGTGCCGTCTGTGCTGCACGAAGCTGTGGGGATGTATATGCCCGCACAACCTGAAGAGTCCCTTCCTTTTTCCGATCCAGAAGCATGTCCGCAAGCTCTTTTGCCTGCTGCTTTCCTGTCGCATTCAACGGCACATCTGTCTTGCCCTGTATTTTCTTTTTTACATTCCAGTCCGTCTCTCCGTGACGTACAAAATATAAAATCATTGATTTCTCCTCTTTTGGGTGATGTTGTCATAAATCAAGTATAAACAATTCGTTTTGATTTGTCTATGTGAATCCATACAACGGCAGATTCTTCTTGCAATTTATGATTTCCCCATGTATACTACATCTATCGCAATTCGATTTTATTTCCATAGAATCATTTTCTGAATATCACTTTTTTCATTCCGGCATTTCGCCAGCTATTTCAGAAAACTATTGTGAAAAACACTTAAATTTTTTATAATTAAAGGAGAAAACTACCCGGAGGTCGTTGGTATGTTATTGGAAGAATTCGATATGGATGAGTATATTAAAATGGAACGCAGGGACAGCTATGAGGATGGACATGAGGATGGATTAGCGATGGGTTTAGCAGAGGGTTTAGCGGAAGGCAAACGTCTTGAGCAGTTATACGTCGTCCACAACATGTTTCAAAAAAGCATCCCTGCCGAAAACTGCGCCGACCTGCTTAATGAAAACACTGATTTTGTCAATAGCGTATATTCTCTATGCCAGGCTCACCCGGACTGGTCAGATGAAGATATTTACAATGCATTAAAAGGAATTTAGATCTCATTATAAAAATTCCCCGGGTTAATGTGATCATCCTCACATTATCCCGGGGAATTTAATATTTGGTAATTAACAGCCTATTTTACGCAATCTGCTCCATAACAATATCTGTCTGAACATCCCATGCCAAAACGGTCACCTTTAATACAATCTGTTTCTTCTCCGGGATTTCTTTTATTTCTGCCGGATCATACTGCAATTTTAATCCGAATTTGCATCCCTTTTGCCCTCTAAAACTTTTCTCTGATCACCTGGAAGATATTCTTTATTGAGTTTTCTCTTTGCAGACTCATAAATATCAATTGTAAATTTTTCCGGCATCCTGTAGGTATGTCCCTGATATTCGATCACACATTCCTCCGGTTTTAAAAAACGGTAGGTATAACAAAACATCGTCTGTCTGGTCGTTTCCGTAATCGCAGGATCGTATTCAAAATCCCCACCGTTTACAAATCTCCCGCTTGGTCTTACGCTCTGGCGTACTTTCTGTGTCCTTTTTGCCTCTATGATCTCAACCTGAAATTCTTTTTCACACATCCTATGTGCTTTCCTCCTTCTGTAATGTTATTTTTTCACTTTTATGCTCTTTACCGCACTGTAACTTCCCTTGATCTGCTTTCCATTTGATTTCTTATATGTACAGACACGGACATAATAGTTTTTGCCGCCTTTCAGTTTCCCAATTGTCTTGGATGTTGTCTTGTTTGCGTCAATCGTAATTGTTTCTGTGTTCTTCTTAAATTGCCTGTCTGTTGAATATTGAATTATATAACCAGTTGCACGTTCATCTTTTTTCCATTTGACAGTAACTTTTTTTGATTTTGCGGATTTTACAGAAGAAATATCTGCTTTTACAGGTTTTACCGTTATAAGGACTGTCTTTTTTGTTGACAGATAATTGCCCTTGGCTGCGGCAGAAATGGTTACCTGCGTCTGTCCGTAACCTTTCATTGTTACAGTTCCATCTTTGCTTACCGTTGCTACTTTCTTATTCGATACCTGATAAGTTAATTTTCCACCACTTTCACTTTTTGCATTGAGAGAAAATTTTTTCGTTCCATAAGTTTTCGTAACATCAGAAGCTGTAATCTTTTGTTCCTTCGGTGCTGTTCCGTAACTGTATGAGTATTTGTACTTCTTTGCAAATTTTTCTGCTTCTGAACCTTTTTTACAATAGATTGTAATCTTCTTTTTATTACATTCCTTAAAAGCATCCTTATCTATCATTATTACATTCGGCATTACAATACTTCTCAACCCGCTGCAGCCAACAAATGCATTATCTTCTACAAAAAATACCCTGTCTAATACTACTGTTTTCAGATCTTTACAGTATGTGAAGGTATCTGATTCAATCGTCATCGTACTGGGAATTGTAATATTTGTCAAACCCGAACCGCTAAACGCTCCATTCCCTATGTAACATTCATTTTGGGGAAGTTTGATACTTGTCAGACTACTGCACCCCCGAAATGCATATCCTTCTATATTACTTAATTTTTTTGGAAGATTTACATTTGACAAATTACTGCATCCGCTAAATGCACTTTGTTGTATAGTTGTAACCTTTTTAGGGATATCAATACTCTTTAAGCTCGTACAATCTGCAAATGCCCATGCTGATATCACCTCAATATTTTTAGGCAAATCAATACTGGTCAGACTGCTGCATCCACCAAATGCTGTTATTTCCATTTCCTTTATGGTATTTGGCAATTTAACACTCTTTAATTTGCTGCACCCATCAAAAGTGCTATCTTCTATTTTTTTTACACCCTCCGGAATTGTAATTCCTGTCAGACTACTGCATCCGTTAAACGCATTGGCTCCTATACTTTTAATGGTTTTTGGCAGTGTAATACTTTTTAATTTTTTACAATCACCAAATGCATACTTACCTATGCTTTTTACACCTTCTGGTATAGAAACTTTAGTGATTCTGCCATCCCTATAATACTCAGAAAAGGCATATGCTCCGATCCCAACAACGCCATCCGGAATTGTAACATCTCCACCAGGACCATTGTATTTTGTCAGTACACCGTTTTCAATTTCAAACTCTGTTTGTTCTTCAGTTTCTACCATCTGCGATTTCTCCAGGATTTCTGCTCCCTTTACCACTGCAGGACTCACACTTCCAAATAACATCGTTACTGTCAGCAGTCCAAGCCATATTCGATTTCTTTTCATACTCTTTTCCTCCATTTCACGCAATCTGACCCATAACAATATCTGTCTGAACATCCCATTCTAAAACCGTCACCTTTAATACAATCTGTTTCTTCTCCGGAATTTCTTTAATTTCTGCCGGATCATACTGTAATTTCAGGCATCCTGTAGGTAGGTCCCTGATATTCGACCACACATTTCTCTGTAATGTTATTTTTTCACTTTTATGCTCTTTACCGCACTGTAACTTCCCTTGATCTGCTTTCCATTTGATTTCTTATATGTACAGACACGGACATAATAGTTTTTGCCGCCTTTCAGTTTCCCAATCGTCTTAGATGTTGTCTTGTTCTTTGTGATCGTAACAGTCTTAACACCCTTCTTGAATTTCTTATCCGTAGAATACTGAATCACATAGCCTGTCGCCTTCGTATCCTTTTTCCACTTTACAACCATATTTTTGGATTTTGTGGATTTTACGGATGCGATCCTGGTCTTTACCGGTTTTACTGTCAAAGTGATCGTTTTCTTTGCTTTTGGATATTTTCCTTTTGCAGCCGACGTAATCGTGATCTTAGTCTGTCCATATCCTTTGACTGTTACTTTTCCTTTTTTATCTACGGTAGCAACTTTCTTGTCTGCTACGCTATACGTCAGTTTTCCTCCACTCTTGCTCTTTGCACCAAGAGAAAATGCTTTGCAGCCGTAGGTTTTGGTAATGTTTTTTGCAGTGATCAGTTTTGAATTATTATCTGTATTTCCGGCAGAATCTTTCTTCTTTACCGTAATCGTGATCACTTTCTTTGCCCCAGAATAATTCTTTGTCTCAGATGCAGTGATCGTAATATGCGCTGTTCCCACACCCGTCAGTGTTACCTTGCCTTTTGCATTCACCTTTGCAACCGATTCATTATCAGAAACATATGACAATTCACCATCGCCGCTCGTCACAGCATCAATGGAAAAAGCTGCATCGCCATAGGTTTTTGTGAAATCGGAGGCAGTGATTGTCTGATTGGTTCCTGTTATATCTGTTTTAACCTTATAACCATGTCCATATGCATAAGATTCAGCATAAGAGCCTTTCCTGCAGTGAATTGTAATATTATTTTTATTACATCCATAGAATGTGTCGCCCAAACCATAATAAACATAAGTTGTATGCGCATCCATTTCTGTCACACTTGCTGGAATCGTAATATCTGTAAGACCGGTACAATTTTCAAATGCAGCATTTCTTATAGTTTTTACCCCGTCTTTTATTATGACTTTTTTAAGTTCCTTGCAATGTAAAAACGCTGACTGATCTATAGTTTCTACACTTCCTGGAATTACCACACTTTCCAATTTTCTGCAGTTACCAAAGCCACCCCACCACCAAGTGTCCAGTTCCTTAACACCATCAGGAATTATTGCTTCTCCTTTAAATCCTTTAGGACAAAATAACATTTTAGTCCCTGATTTATTATACACAATTCCATCTATTGATTGATATGCCTGGTTATTATTGTCTATCTCAATCGCTTCCAAGGACTCATTTTCCAAACATATCTGAGCAAAATCTATATTTTCCAAACTTTTTGGAATGATTATCTTTTTTAACTTTTTACATCTTGCAAACCACTCTCCAAAACCATCAACCGAAACTTTTGTAATCCCATTTGAAAAAGTAACATATTGCAATTCATTACAATCTCTAAACATGCCATCACTAAAGTCAGTTACACTTGCTGGAATCACTACGTTTTTCAGACCACTTTCCGCAAATGCCTGGCCACCTATACTTGTTATCCATTCTGGAATATCTATATTGGTCAACTTACTGCATCCTTTAAATGTTCCAGATTCAATACATGTTACATACTTTGGTATAGTAAAACTTGTCAGGCTGCTGCAATCAGAAAATGCACCACACTCTATATTCGTTACACTTTCCGGAATATTTATGCTTGTCAGGCTTGTACAGCTATCAAATGCTCCCCCCCCTATGTTCTTTAACCCATTCGGAAGCATAATACCTGTTAAACTACTACATCCCTCAAATGCACTATCCTCTATACTTGTTACGCTTACAGGAACGCTTACATTTATCAAACTACTACAATCTAAAAATGTACCATTTTTTATCGTTGTCACACCATTTGGAAGCGCAACATTTTTCATGCTGCTGCATTTACCGAAAGCATCTTCTTCTATATCTTTTATCCCATCCGGAAGAGTGATACTACTTAGATTTGTACATTCGTAAAAAGCAGTGCTTCCTATACTTGTCACGCTCTTTGGAATACTAATTGCCCCTAATTTACTGCAGCCATAAAACGTAGATGATTCTATTCTCGTTATACTATCTGGAATACTAATATCTGTCAGACTACTACACCCAAAAAATGCGTCCTCTCCTATACTTGTTACACTTTGGGGAATATTTATATCTGTCAAGCTGCTACACCCAAAAAATGCTCTCTCTCCTATACTTGTTACACTTTGGGGAATACTTATACTTGTTAAGTTGCTACATTCATAAAATGTAGCTGATTCTATGCTCATTATACCATCTGGAATATTTATATCTGTCAACCTGCTACATCCGCCAAATGCAGCCGCTCCTATACTTGTTACTCCCTCGGATAATTCAATACTCTTTAAACTGCTACATTCGCTAAATGCGTGCTCTCCTATACTTATTACACTTTTTGGTATATTTATACTTGTTAAGTTGCTACATTCGCTAAATGCGTACTCTCCTATACTTGTTACCCCATCTGCAATACTAACACTCTTTAAATTTTCACAAGAACAAAATGTGTTCTCCCCTATGCTCATTACACTTCCAGGAATATTTATACTTACCAGTCTTTTACAAGACCCAAATGCATCATAACCAATATTTTTTACACCTTCTGCCATTTTTACATGTGTCAAATTTTCGCACCAAAGAAATGCAAATTTCCCTATATCTGTTACACTTCCAGGAATACTTACACTTGTTATACTATTGCAATCCTGAAATACTCTTTCCTCTATACTAGTTACTCCTTCCGGAATCACAATATCTCCTCCAGATCCATAATAACCTGTGAGTATTCCATCATCGATAATAAACCCATTTTCATCTTCGACTTCTTCTACTTTTATAACATCCTCTGATGTTTCTGTTGCTTCCTGTACTTGTGTTTCCGACACAGACTGATTGCTGCCGGATTCCATTTGCTCTTCTGTCTCCGTTACCGCAGTTTCAGTCATCTCCTCCCCTTTCGTTTCCGTTACTGCAGACTCCGTCGCTAATTCTTCCGTCTCGGTTTCTGCAGGCCCTTCTGTCACTTCTGCTGCTTGTGCGCCCTGCACCATTGCCGGACTGACATTTCCAAGCAGCATGGCTGCCGTCAACACGCCGATTAACATTTTTCTCTTTCTCATGCTTTTCCTCCGTTTGTAATATAATTGTGTTCATTTTCTAAAATTGCACTATGGTTATTATATTATGCAAACTACTAGTTTGCAATAGCATTATTTTGGTTTGTTTATTGTTTGCCATTTTATGTATAAACTTATCAGAAAGGAGATTTGCCATGACATCGAAACACGAACAGGAATTTAAAATGATCGGTCTTAATATTGCTTACTTTCGAAAATTGAAGGGTATCAGCCAGATGAAATTAGCAGAAGCAATCGGTATCAGCCGTACTCATATGAGCAATATCGAAGCCCCCAACATGCCAACCTCCGTTTCTCTTGAGACACTTATGGATATTGCGGACGCACTTGATATCCCGGCATACGTACTGTTATCCTTTCACTCAGATATTGAGATTGATACACCTTCTGTTTAATTAACTGCAAATCTGTCACACCTGATTTTTCTGATTCAAATGATTTCCACCCACAATACGCATCCTATTTTCCAGATACATTCTGCTTGTCTGTTATGATGTTTTTATGTTATACTACATCTATCGCAATTCGATTTTATTTCCATAAGATCATTTTCTGAATATCACTCTTTTTCATTCCGGCATTTCGCCAGCTATTTCAGAAAACTATTGTGAAAAACACTTAAATTTTTTATAATTAAAGGAGAAAACTACATGGGGAAAAACAAAGGAAAACGCAGTCACACAAAACATGTTTTTGTGCAGAAGAAGTACCGGGATGCCTTGTTCCGCAGAATTTTTAATGAGAAATCGGTTTTGCTGGAACTGTACAATGCCCTGAATCAGACAGATTACGATGATGCAGATGAACTGATCTTTTACACGATCGATGACGTGATCTATCTCGGATATAAAAATGACGTATCATTCATCGTCCGAGGCACGCTGAATCTGTATGAGCACCAGAGTACCTTAAACCCCAACATGCCGATCCGCGGACTGATCTATTTCGGCAAACAGTATGAGAGCTACATTAAACAAAATAACCTGAACATTTACGGGAAAAAACTGCTTTCACTGCCGTTTCCCCAGTTTGTTATTTTTTATAATGGGGTTGAACCGTTGGAAGATAATAAAGATTACATAGAGCTGCATCTTTCAGATGCGTTTATATGTGCTGAATCAAACCACCTGACAACAAATGCTGCACCCAGACAGCCAGTCGTTACTACTGATATGCCTGTTTCTGATATTGATGTCCCTGACTCCGCTGCGCAAAATACGTCCAGCCCCATCAGCACCCGCCCCTGCTTAGAGTGCACTGCACGGGTTTACAACATTAATTATGGACACAATCAGGAACTGATGGCACGATGTCGGACTTTAGAGGAATATTCTATCCTGATTGGCAGAATTTCTTCGAATGTCAGAAACGGTATTCCATTAGAACCGGCAGCGGATGCTGCTGTACAGGAATGTATCAGGAACGGTATCCTAAAGGATTTTCTTATCAAACACAGATCGGAGGTCGTAGGTATGTTATTGGAAGAATTCGATATGGATGAGTATATTAAGATGGAACGCAGGGACAGCTATGCGGATGGACATGAGGATGGCTTAGCGATGGGTTTAGCGGAGGGTTTAGCGGAGGGCAAACGTCTTGAGCAATTACACATCATCCACAACATGTTCCAGGAAAATATTCCTGCACAAAGCTGTGCTAAACTGCTTAACAAGGATACTGCTTTTATTGATAAAGTATATTCACTGTGCCAGGCTCACCCTGACTGGTCAGATGAAGATCTTTACAATTCACTAAAAGAAAATTAAACTCATTATTTCAAACAACAGACTACACACTCCACGCATATTCTATTTTCAAAAACACCTGTAATTACATGCCCAACAACATATAATTACAGGTGTTTTTATTACTGAAATATTTCTTTTTTACAGATCACATAGGAAATCCCTGCCACGACCACTTCCGTGATCCAGAACGCATGCCAGACACCCGCAGCCCCCAATATTTTACTCAAAATAAATGCCAATGGTAAAATAACTGCTATGTACCTGAGCACAGAAATTACCAACGATTCTTTTCCCTTTCCCAGTCCTTCCAACGCACCTGATACCGTGACGGAGACCGATGACGCAATAAATCCAATGCTGATCAGACGAAGCGCCTCTTTTCCAAATTGTATCGTCTCCGGATTACTGGTAAACAATCCAATAAGCGTCTGCGGCACTGCCATACAAAGTATCGTTCCGATTACCATGACCCCCTCGATCAATACCAGCGCTGACCGGAAAATTTCTCTGACACGCTTTGACTCTCCCGCACCGTAGTTATATCCGATCAGAGGACGCATCCCCTGCACGACACCATTTCCTGTCAGATATAAAAATGTCTGTAATTTAAAATAAGCCCCAAGTACAAGTACATAGCTGGCAGAATAAACCGCAAGAATCGCATTTAATGCAGAGACCTGTACAGACGGCAGCGCGATGCTCAATGTTGCCGGGACACCGATCGAATACATTTTCCTGCTAAGTTCCGCTTCCGGTTTCATATCTTTCCATCTTATTTTTACCGGAATCGGTTTAAAAAAGTAAAACAGCAGATAGCTGACAAGAGAAGCCATCTGACCGATCCCGGTTGCGATAGCAGCTCCCCGGATCCCCATTTCAGGAAAGAAACCAATTCCAAATATCATAAAAGGATCTAAGATAATATTGGTCACACAGCCGATCAGCATACAGAGCATGGACGTTTTCATGCGCCCCACTGACTGAAAAATTTTTTCAAAGCAAAGCCCTGCCGCATTGGGTACTGCAAAAAGAAATACGATCTGCGCGTATGCTGCACCCATGTCTATGATCGACCTTTTATCTGTAAACATGGCAAGAAAAGGTGCTGTGGCTGCAATGCAGACTACCGCTAAGATCAGTCCGTGGATCATATTAAAAAGTGTTCCAAGCGACGCTGCTTTATCCGCCGTGTTCTGCTTTTGTGCTCCAAGAAAATATGCGATTATCGCATTGATTCCAATTGCAAATCCGATAACAACTGCATTGACCAGATTCTGCAATGGGAACACCAAAGAAAGTGCCGTCATCGCATCTTCGCTGATGCGCGCCACAAAATAACTGTCAATGATATTGTAGAGCGCATTGACTAACATGGAAAATGTCATTGGCAATGCCATGGAGATCACAAGCGGCATGACCGGTTTCTCTTTCATAAAATTCTGGTTCATTTTTCATTCCTTTCGTTTCATGACATGAGGACACATCGTGGTTTCAGACTTCTTAATCGGCAGATTCCACAAAACCGGGACTGCTTATGTGCAATCTGACAACAAAAAAAAACGCCACACAGTTGCAAATCATTGCAGCTGTGTGGCGAAAAATAGAGTTCATCACTCAAGAAAAGTCCACTCCATAAAATGGTTTTGGAGCTATATTATAACCAGTAAATTTTATTTCTGTCAAGTAAATCTTATTTTGCAATATCAATACGCACCAGTGCTTTGCGAAGTGCAAATTCAGCACGTTTGACATCGATTGCCTCTGTCCGGTGGGCAAGCCGTTCCTCAGCGCGCGCACGCGCAGCTTCAGCACGGTTCTTGTCGATCTCATTCGGCCACTCTGCAATCTCTGCGAGAAGTGTTACCTTATCCGGCAGAATTTCCGCAAAGCCGGAATGTACTGCCGCGATCACGTCATCTTCACCCGTCTTGTGGATCTTTACGATGCCGGGTGCTAACACGGTCGTGAGCGGAATATGCTTTTTATACACACCGATCTCACCGGAGGCAGTGGTAAACTCGATCATATCACCCTCACCTGTATAAAAAACACGATCCGGCGTAATGATCTCTACCTGAAAGAGTCTGTTTTCTTCTGCCATACACACCCTCCATTATTACTGCATCTTTGCGCGGACATCATCGATCGTACCTGCATTTAAGAAATAACTCTCCGGTACATCATCATGCTTTCCTTCAAGAATCTCCTTAAATCCGCGGATTGTCTCTGCAATCGGAACATATTTTCCATCCAGACCGGTAAACTGTGTTGCAACGAAGAACGGCTGGGATAAGAATCTCTGTACCTTTCTTGCACGGCTTACAACCAGTTTATCATCCTCGGAAAGCTCGTCCATACCAAGGATTGCAATGATATCCTGCAATTCTTTGTATTTCTGTAAGATCTCCTGCACACCGCGGGCTACCTCAAAGTGCTCCTGGCCAACGATACGCGGGTCTAAGATACGGGAAGTAGAACCAAGCGGATCCACTGCCGGATAAATACCGAGTTCTGCGATAGAACGCTCAAGTACGGTCGTTGCATCCAGGTGTGCGAATGTGGTTGCCGGAGCCGGGTCTGTCAAGTCATCCGCAGGCACATAAACCGCCTGAACGGAAGTGATAGAACCGTTCTTTGTAGATGTGATACGCTCCTGCAGAGCACCCATCTCTGTCTGTAATGTCGGCTGGTAACCTACGGCCGAAGGCATACGTCCCAGCAAGGCTGAAACTTCT
>OGDU01000837.1_pt1 | contig 28399 bp, 29 predicted proteins | sample 1570371 | NCBI WGS metagenome assembly OGDU01 (sample SAMEA2581977, study PRJEB24529) | metagenome | biome: Human gut stool | place: China | collected 2011
AGAAAAATCGGGGCGGCTGCTTTAGTTAATTCAAATAGCAAGTTAACATTATTTTCGGTACTTTCAAGAAATAAAAAACCTGTAGAAAATGATTTGAAAATCAGAGAAGCAAAGTACAGTAAAAAGAATACCGCTCCTGCTGTAAGACTGCCTGCACCTTCATACTTAATATCTCCATAACCTTTAAACGGATGAAGAATTAAATAAAAACCATGTTCTATGTCTTCAAGCAAAGGAATATTTTTTCCTTTGTCTTCTATTTTCTTTTCTTTTTTTGTTAATACTCTGATAATTATAAATACTGATATAACAACTACCGATATAAATGTAGGAATAAATATTTTTTCTAATATACTCTTTCGGTAACCCTTTAAAGCAGAACTATAATATTCTTTGTTATTTGCAAGTTTAAAACTTTGCATTGCAGATTTATATTCATTTTTTCTCAACTGTGCCTTGCCCATTCCGATGTATGCTAATTCACAATTCGAATTTTGTTTAAGCAACTGATTAAAATACTTATCAGAAAGTTCATAATGTCCCTCACGGTAATTCTTTATTGCATTAAACATTGTCCTGCAATATACCGTAGGTTCAAAAATCACAATTTGATTTGTTGTTGAATCGACTATGTATATAGACAGACCGTTTGAATCGATACCGCTTGGAGACATCATATTACCTACTTGAGAGCCACTGCTTCCAAAAGCAAAAAGTAAATCTCCGTCCTCACTATAGAAAAATATCCTACTTCGTGTAATATCTGCCACAGCAAAAACACCGTCAGATATATAGCAGACATCATTAAAGCTTGATCTACCCGTTATTGATCCGGAGTTATAATTCCTGAGGTCGCCTGTCATTGAAATTTTGCTGTTTGTTCTTATTACATCATTACCGCCGAGATTTATTCTTTTTACACCCGAATTACCTTGATTATTTTCAAGCTGTGCAGTTGCTAAAAGAAAGTTCATTTCATCCAAATCTATTCCCGTAAATGTAACAGGCGTAAAAGACTGCATATTATCCCTTTGCTGTTTGGTAGAAACACTTAGCCAAAATCTATCCCAAAGCGTCGGCGAAGTTTTATTTGCCCCAATAAAACCAACAAATTCGCCTTGTTCATCTATTTCAACAACACCTTGGTAAACACCTTCGCAGATAATATATATGTTCCCTTCATCTGCAACCGCAACAGAAATCGGTTTAAAAGGCACATCCTCGCCAAAAAGTGTAGAATCAGGTTTCTTATATTCGCGTATTAAGTTGTATTCTTTATCAAATTTTAAAAGTCGATTATTGCCTGAATCAGCAATAAATAAGTATCCGCTTTTATCTGCATAGATACCGCTCGGTTCTGAAAACATATCTTCATTACCGTTATTATTAAATACTTTCAATTCATTTATCAGAATATTATTAAAATCAACGGTCAAAATCCTATCGTTTCCAGTGTCTGAAATATAATAGCAGTTATTAACATCTGATATAAATATGTCTTTAGGATTTTTAAGCGCTACCGTTCCTAAATCCTCACCGTAAAGCACCTTGGATGCGATATAACTTTGTGTTGATAGTTGCTCATCCTGATTTGCGTAAGAATATGTATAAGTGGTATATGGTGTCTGATTTGTAGAAATTGCACCGACCGATACAGAAGTAATTGTTATAAACAGGATTAAAACAATAAAAAATGAAATGATTTTACGCATTTTAACCTCCTGCTTATTCCTTAATACCCGAAGAACTCATCGTTTCGATCACCTGAGACTGCGAAATAATAAAAACACTTAACGGCACTAACATCATTAAAAACGAAACCGCAGATGCAACACCTGTTCTCGCAATACCACCTGCTATAATCTGTCCCATAGCCTGTGGAAGGGATTTCATTTGCTCGCTGAATATATATGGACTTTGCGTATTCCAAAGATTTTGAATCATTAAAATCATAAGCGTAATCCAAGCAGGCTTTACCATAGGCATTGATATCTGCCAGTATACACGTATTTCACCAGCACCGTCTATCCTTGCTGATTCAAAAATCGCCTCAGGCAATGTATCCATAAATTGTTTCATTAAATAAAGCCCTAACGTCGATTGAAAAGCAGGCAATAAAATTGCCCAGAATGTATCTAACAATCTCAGTCTTGAAATAATTATAAAACTTGACACACTAGTAACTGACGGGGTAAACATAAGCGACAAAACAATTAGTTTAAATATAACCGCTTTGCCGGGAAATTTATGTCTTGATAAAACAAACGCCGCCATAGAAGACAAAAACAGATGTCCAAGTGTACCCACAACCGTTATAAAAACCGTGTTGAACAAGTAGCGGGTAAAAGTTACTCTGGATTGAGCCAAAACCGTTACCATATCACGGAAATTTTGCACAGTTGGGTTTCTCACAAAAAATCTCGGCGGATATATAAATAATTCTTCCAAAGGCTTAAACGCATTGCTTACAACATATACAAGCGGAAGGACCATAAAAGTGCCGAGCAAAATCAAAATCGCAAAGGCTGTTATATTACCGCCTACACTTCTATTGATTGTTTTGTGCATCTTAATTTACCTCCTTTTTGTATTTTTAAATCAATTACCCATTTTATTAAGTAGAGTTTGAACCAATTTATTTGTACCCACCATTAAAATAAACAATATTGTTGCAATAGCTGAAGCATAGCCCATCTCAAATCTTGTATTACCATAATCTGTTATATGGTTTACTAATGTGTGTGCCGCATAATCAACACTGGGTAAACCGGCAAGATTTTGGCTAACCTCTCCGACTCCGAAACTCGCTGTAATCTGCATAATAGCACCAAACATCAACTGCGGTTTCATTGACGGAAGAGTAATATACCATAACTCTTGCCATCTGTTTGTGATGCCATCAACCGTACCCGCTTCGAAAAGCGAACGGTCTATTCCCTGTAACCCTGCGATAAAAGCCAAAAAACTTGTGCCAAGACTTAACCACAAAGAAACAATGATTACAACAGTTAAAACATAATTTGAATCTTGCAACCAAAGAATTGGCTCATTTTTAAAACCAAAGTTCATCAAAAAACTATTGATAATTCCGTAACTATCGGAACTGAATATTAACTGCCAAATCATATATACTGCACCTGATATAGAAGGTGCATAAAAAACCGTAGTCAATATTGCTCTGACAACAGGCGAAAAATCGTTGATTGCCCAAGCAAGCAAAAAACAGATCATATGGCTGTGGCAACAATATTCACCCTGTTCCTGCATTTCAAAGATGAGTCAAACAGCAGCTAATAATTTTTTAAATGCAATTAAAAATACATCATCCGCAAGAAACAACTTTTGGTAGTTGGCCAGAAATATAAAAGTCGGCGATTCAAAAAAGTTATAATATGTAAAACTAAGTACAACCGCCGATAAAACCGGCAAAAGGGTGAATAAAGCAAATAAAATCAGGTACGGCGAAAGCATCAAATACGATATTTTATTTTTTCGAATTTGCTTTAAAATTCCGTTTGTTTTCAATTTATTCACTCCAATCATTTAATTCCAAGTTCGTTTCTCTTGTAAGCAATCTCATCATTAATATTTTTAACATACATTAACAAGGTCTCTTTTGGGTCTTGCTTTTGGTTTATTACACGTCTAAAAGCATTGTTCAAATGCCTAGGTGTAAAATATCCGCCTGCAACCTGAGGTATACCTTTAACTGAATCCCATTGTTTCAGGAGTACATTATATTCATCTTTATCCCAAGCAATTTTTGCAAATGCAACTTTATTAGCCGTGCAATATCTTGCCGAAGCACCAAGCAAGAGTTCCATATCCTGCCCATAATTTCTCTGTGCCTCTGCACTCGTCCACCATTCTAAAAATTTCCATGAATTTTCTTTATTTTCAGTTGTTGACATAATCATACAAGCTGTACCTGTTGATGCAACCTCATTATGCAAAACACCTTCACTATCTATGGTTCCGGGCACAGGATACATCTTCCAAAGTCCATCAATTTCAGGAGCACCTACTACTAACTGACTGTAAAGAGTATAATCGTTAATCAAAATCGGCATCTCACCGCTCCTGAATCGATTTAGTGCGTTATATTGTGTTGGAAAACTGTAATCCGCAAAAAGCGACGTTAATTTTTTAAATGCCTCTATAGCCTCATTACTATCCAATCCGCTCGCACTACCGTTTTCATTGTAAAAAGAACCGCCATTCTGTAAAAGAAAAATTGCCATTGATGAATCATCAGTATTAGAAAGAGGAGTAATACCGCCTGTCATATTTTTCTTTTGGAGTTTTCCCACCACATTTAAGAATTTATCCCAATCAGTAGGAACAGTAAGAGACAGTTCCTCGAAAATATCTGTTCTTATAAACATTACAGGAAAAGTTTGGGTTTCGGGCAAACCATAAACTCCCCCGCTAAGTTCAAACGGAACTATCGCGCTTTTATAAAACCTATCAGCAACTTTTTCATAATCAGAAAATTGCTTTAAATCAATAACTGCTTTTCTAAGAGCATAATTGACAGGTTCACTGTTTCCTATTTGAAGCGCTACATCCGGACCGGTTCCTGATGCCGTAGCAGCAAGCAACTGCCCTTGTACAAGTTTTAAATCGACCGATATATTATAAGTAGGAGAAAAATATTCCGTAATTAAATTATTAAGTATGTTTGCTTGATCACGTCCGGTTGCTATCCACACCTCAATTTTGTCGCCGTTTTCATCCATAACACCAATACTGGTATAATCTTCTATAAAGGTTGAAATAAAAGATAAAATTTCATGCTTTAGTCTTGCAAAAAATCCCGCATCGCTTTTGGGAAGTTCATAATCGCTATCATGAATATAAATTTTATCAATTTCTAAAGATTGTTTTTTTATGTCCGAAACCCATGTACTGAGAGATGCTATATCGTCTTTAAATACCGAAAGATTATTCTGAATGTCATAGACCTTATCATTCATTTTCTTTAGCAGTTCAACAACAGTTTGCAAAATTCCGTTAGTACTTCCTCTTTTTCCCGTCACTTCAATAAGTCGGTCATTACAATCAGCTATTACAGTTTGATATTTCTTAAAAATTTCTATTGCCTCAGGTGCATATACTTCCAATTTATAGTTTCTGTATGGATCCGGATTAACTCCGGTAACCATTATTATCTGACGGTAAGCATAGTTTAGTTCTGTTACTGCATTCTCTATTTCTTCTGCAATAGATGATAAATCACCCATTGCAACTTCAAGTCGCAGTATATTATCGCCACTCTGCAATAATACAGGATTTTCTAAAGTAACCATCTGCCAATTTGAATCGTAATTGATTTTTATATTTGAAAGTTCTTTATACTGTATTTCGCCGTTTACATATAGTTTTCTTGTTACAAAAGCACCGCTTAAATAGTTTTGACGGCAGCGAAAAGAAATTTTGTATAATCCAGTTTCTTTAACATTTGCTTTCCACTCTATCCACTGCCCTGCTGTTGAATAACTCGAACCACCTATGGTAGTTGCAGTCAATAAGCCCTCGGCGGCATCATAGAAGTACGCATTCTGACCGAAGCTCGCCGCGTCCATACCTGAGAGGATAATGGTCTTGGAGATAATCTTGGCATATTTCTCGGCTTTGGCTTTGTATATTAGCTTGTTCTCTTGCTGATATAAGTCCATATACTTGTTGACGAGGCGCAGGAGATTGTTGCCGTTGGAGCGGGTAGGATTGCGCAGATCAATGACCGAAACATTGTAGCCGTAGCCTTTGGCAATGTTGCCGTAGTTACGCATAACATCACCTTTGGTGTCGGTTGAGAGGACCGACATTCCAGAAGCACAGGCATACTCAATACAGGGGTACAGCCAGAATGCGGTCTTGCCGACGCCCGCCGCACCAATCATCAGTGCATGGACATCTCCTGTATCCACCATAGCGGTGGTATGATGCTTGCCGCCCGTGCATCCCACCACAATTCCCTGCGGCAGTACTTCCTCCGGTTCATCATTTTTCTTTTTGAAAAAGCGGCGCTTTACAATTCGGGACACGGTCGGTGTTTCGCCCTTTGCCGCCTGCTCGCGCCATTTCTCAGGTGTAAACGGAATATGATTATATATTTTCCGTATCTCGGATTTAGTCGCCCACCGCGCCGTTCCGTGCTGACCGTCACCGACCGTCTTGGATTTAATGCTGTTGAGGTTATAGATGTGGGCAAGTAAGGTAACGCCGCCGAGGATGCAGAACATCACTACAGCGACGAAGATCAGAGTTGTAATACCTGACACGGTTCTTCACCTTCTTCCTCATTTTCATTGGATACAGAAAACTCCGCGCCGTGGCGCGGAGCATTGCAGTCGGCTGCCAGCCGATCCTCATTCCAATCTTTATGGTTAGGTACGAGGGTTTCGTGCTGTATACCTTGTGTAAACAGCTTGTCGGATATTCGTTTGTTTGCTTTCTGACCGGCTTCATCGTTATCCAAACAAAGATATACCTTTTGAATATTCGGATTGTCCTTCAGCATTTGAAAAAGCACCCTGTCCGAAACGGAACAGGATGCCGCATAGCTGTGTGAGCGCCAATTGTTCTTGTGTATGGATATAAAAGAAAGCATATCTATCGGCGCTTCAAATAGATATAATTCGTTATCTGTACCTACCCAGTGAAAGCTGTACTCCGGAATACTGCTGTCGGCGTTTCCCTTGTAGGTGCTTGTACTTCCTGTACCACGTTTATGCGCATGGCGCGGAACTCCGTCCATATCGTAACCCACGAACACAGCGTTGTGATAATCAGCCGATTCATAGATCATCTTTTTATGCACAAAGGCATTCAGCACATCGCGGTCAATTCCGCGGCGGTTTAAGAGATAGGCATACACACGCCGCATATTATCGTTTTTCGGCGGCAGCTCAAAAGGCTTCGGTTCTTTCACAATGGGCGGCGATACAGTAAGCGTTCCGCCGCAACCGCCGAGCAGATATTCCATTGCCTCTACATAGGATTTGTTATAATATCTTCGGACAAAGTCGATAGCGTCACCTCCGACTTGTTCGTATTGGTGATACCACAGATTTCCTTTCACGGTGACCTTCTGTGAGCCGTCACGCCATACATATTCCTTGCCGGAGCGTTTTAGTGTTTCGCCAAGACTTTGCAGCAAAGAAACAAGATCGGTCTGCCGTGCCTGCTCTTTCTGCGCGTCTGTAAAATGAATATAGGTTGACATAGGAACTCCTTTCAAATTTTTTGTAAAATAGGTTGAATTTCGCCTATTGAATGTGTATACTATAGTTGGAGGTGTTATCATTGAATATTAACACAAATAATCTTGTTTCCATTACGGAAGCAAATCAGAATTTTTCAAAAGTGGCACGGCTTGTTGATGAAAACGGTTCCGCCGTTATTTTAAAAAACAATGTTCCGCGCTATCTGATCGTAGAGTTCGGGCAGGCAGAAAAGGAACAGCTTGCTTCGGACGAAGATGTTATGTCTATATCCAAACGCTTGATTGCAAAGAATAAGCAAGCCTATGAGGTGCTTGCAAAGTGAAAAAGCTGACAAAAGAACAGATAATTATGCTCCACAGCGAACTGATTCGTGAAACGGGCGGAGTTGACGGTCTGAGAGATGAAGGTTTGTTGGATTCAGCCTTAAATGCACCTTTTCAGGGATTCGGAGATACTGATACTTTTCCCTCCCTTCAGCAAAAGGGAGCGAGACTGGGCTACGGACTTATTTGCAACCACGCTTTTGTTGACGGAAATAAGCGTATCGGCGCACATGCTATGCTTGTCTTTTTATCGCTTAACGGCATTGAACTCGAATATACACAAGAAGAACTGTCCGATATGGTTCTTAACGTTGCGGCGGGCACATTGCAGTTCGAAGACATGCTAATGTGGATTATTAAACACCAAATTTGAGAAGGCGCAATTCGTAAGGGCTGCGTTTTTTTATCCCATTTTCTGTCCGTGCGCTTGTTTCTTTTCTGCAATCTTTTTGCGTAATTTACGGTCGATGGCAACGCCTTTTCCTCTGCGCTCATCCTCCAAGCGGTTTTGAATCATGCGGCTGAGATGATGCAGAAGACGGATAGTACCCAATGCCGCCGACCAATTTCCGCCTGATTTTATGCTGTGCAGAAGCTGCTCGGCATACCTGTTGCCGTGTTCTGCGGCGGAGGACAGATAGAACACCGCCTTGCTGTAATCCTGCTCTGTTTCTTTGCCATACAGATACAGTTTTCCAAGTTGGTATTCCGCAAAGTCATTACCATTCTTGGCGGCGATTTCAAAATTACGGATTGCCCTAAGGACATCCTTGACCGAGTCCTCGGTCAGCAATATCTTTCCCGCAATGTAGGCGGCATAGGGGTTGTCCTGTGCGGCTGCTTTTTCAAGATAGGCGACAGCCCGCTCCAAATCCTGCGGAATGATTTCCCCGCGGTACAACAGCTTGCCGATAAGATATTGTGCCGGAGCAAAGTTCTTGTCTGCCGATTCGGTCAGAAGCCTAATCGCTTCGGGCATATTCTGCAAGAGCAATACACCGTCGAGGTATGCCTTGCCGAGCATATATTTAGCATAGCGGTTTCCTTTATCGGAGGAGCATTTCAGCAGTTCCTCCGCGCGGGGCAGGTCTTGTTCGACTTCTGTTCCTTGAAGCAGGGTCTTGCCGAGTAGATATTCGGCGTACTGATTGCCGTCTGACACCGCATCTTCAAGCCACACCAAGGCGTAATCAATATTTTTAGTTACATCCTCGCCACGGAGGAACATCTTGCCGAGACGGTATTTGGCAACATCACATCCGAGGTGTGCCGAATCAATAAGCAGATCCACCGCTGTGTCGGGATCGTAGTCCTCGCTCTCGCTGTCGAGCAGTTCCTTTGCCTGACGGTAGAGCCGCCACATAACGGATTTCTTTTCCTTATCGGTAAGAGGAGATTCGATTTCTTCATCCGCCGGTTCGGGATCGGGAGCAGACTGTTCCTCCGGCCCGTCTATCGGAAACCTGTCGGCGAGAATGTTTATTGCTTCCTGTATGACAGCGTTTTTAACAGTCTTGAATTCAAGATTATCAACAAGCGGAATCCGTGCAGGCAGTTCCTGCGTATAGGTGAGTAGGATTTCCTCTTTCTGCTCATACCACAAATCATAGAGCGAGGCGATGCGCTCATCGGCGGCAAGCTCATCTACGATACGATTTACAATCGCTTTGACATCCGCTTTCAGATATCCGTACTGCTTTTTGCCGCTTGTTTTGGATAACCTATCGGCGAGCTGCAAAAGCATTTCTTCGAGCTTTGGATTATCATAGGTGCCGCTGTTGATTCTTGAAACAATTTCCGCTATCACTTCACGGCTTTGCAGTCGAAGCGCATCTCGATGCTCGGTCTGTTTTTCATATACGCAGAGCAGTTCTTGGGCAAAGATGTCATTTGCAAATGCCGAGCGCAAATTCATCACGCCCTGCTTGGAGAGGTACGGCTTGATGCCCTCGTCCGCATACACCATAAGATGCACATGAGGATGGTGCGATTCGTTATGAAAGGCCGCGTACCATTTCAGATGCTCCATCGGTATTTTGAAGTTTTCAGCGAGAGCCGCTGTTTGTGTGCGAAGCATATCCCGCCACCGTTCACCGACATTGTAACCAAGCCGTTCGGCATCCTCACGGCGAAGAGAAATAATGACTGTCCATACATTGCCTCCGTAATTATTAAGCTCATCCGACACCTCATTCAGTTTTATCTGTACACCATCATCAGTGAACAGTCCGTGTGTTCCGAAGCGCTGCGCCCGCGGTCGTGTGGCGATATAGTCAGCGTAGGTCTTGGTCTGCATCACCTCGTATGAGTTATCTTCGAGGGCGCGGGTTATGAATTCCGAAGCGTTTCCAACTGTCGGCTCTTTGAGATAGTCCTCATACTCCAACATCTCTTTGCTGTCGGGAAAGTCAGTAAGGATTTTTTCAATGAGCTGTTGCTGATTTACGGAAGACGGTGCGAGCTTAAAGGATTTATCTATCTTATCCACGCCTTCTCTTGTTGCAATATATTTTGCATAGCCGCCGGCGCTCGTTCGGGCATTCGGTTTCAGATACTTGAACTTGGTGATCAGCTTCGCCATGCATTATTATCCTTTCTGCCAGTAGACGGCGTCCTCGAAAGAGAAGTTGCCGTTCAGCCGTTTGACTTCTTTTACACATTCACCGCGCAGGCGTTCAAGGGCAAGACGGTCAATATCCTGTGACGAGGCAACGAGGTTCTGCATTATAGCAATCTCAACCGCAAGCTTGAAGAGCATACGGTTCTGACGGTTATCGCTCTCTGCCACAATGCTCTTGAGCGTCGAGGTAACCACGTTCGGCAGATAGCTTTTCTTATCCTCTGATGTCAGGTATCCTATATAAAAATTGACCGCCTTTTCTATAAACTCGGATTTGCTCTCACAGTTGTCCTCCCGATAGATTTCTCCTATCTTTTCCAGCGTATCTGGATACATCCACAGAGCAAATTTTTTCTTATTCTCAAACATCTCATATTTCCTTTCTAAATTGGTACAACGCCTATTGTAAGGTCAGCCTGTCAACGGAGATCTTGGAGCGAGTCAGTTCCATAGCGATGTCACTCTGCAATTCCTTGAGCTTTTCCATGCTCTTGGCTTTCAGTTCGATGAACACCGACACATGGAGTAACGGCTCTTTGTTCTTGCGGAGGTTTGCGAGCAGTTCGATAACATCCTGCAAGTTGCCCTCGGCTTCAATGGTTTCGCTTACATCATTGCCGCCGCTTTTAAGTCGGTTGCGGCGAGTGGCATTTTGAATGATTTTACGCTGTTCCATAGATTCCACAAGCCTATGGTAAATGCGCAAGGTCACACCGTTGCGGTCGGCAAGCTGCGAGAGGATTGCCTGTTCCTCGGTAGTAGGCGGATACTCGCGAATCGCCCACACGCAGCGGTAGCTGTCGCCGACGATATAATGGTCGGATAAAAATTTAACTGTGCCGGGCAGAATCATATCGAAGAAATCCTTGGTGCGGATTTCCTCTGCCTGCTCCGGCGTTAATACTTTCGGTTTTCTTTTGAGCATAATATTTTCCTTTCTGCCGTAAAAAAGATATAAAAAATCAGCCGTTCGGTAATTCCCGGACGGCTGACTGCTGTGACACTTTTTAATTTTACATAGTCGGCTGCATGCCCTCTGTTTCATCCTCGGATTCGGTTTCTTCAAGTCCGCTTGTAAGCGAAATTTCCGGCAATACTTTCAAAAACTGTTCGGCATTCCGGTAGGCAATGCCGTCCTCGGTATCCTTATTTTCACCGAGATACAGCACATAGCGCCCCTCTAATGTGCCGAAGCGCGGAGTGGTAAGCGAGAGCATATTTTCATTGCGCAGATGCCTTGACTGCTCACTTACGCATTTATCACTGTGCTTTATTTCATATGCAGCGCAGCCGCGTTCGTTTCTTCCGTAGATAAGCATATCGTATTCGCCGGTTGCGAACTGGTATTTAAACACATCGTAATTTCTTCCGAGCGCTTTCATAGTTTCAAGCAGCACGATATCTTCAAGCATTCTGCCGCGCACTTCTTCGAGAATACGGTCGGTGATGAATGTTTTTTCATCCTCCGTAAGCTGCCCGAAGGTTTCATCCTGCATCAGCGAATACACAAGCGCCTGTGCCTGACAATAGCGCATACCGGGCTGAGTAAACAGTATGCGTTCTTCCTTTTCAAGCCCCATTTCGGCATTGCGGACAGGGCATTCCACAATCAGATCCATTGCTTTAAGATATTGCTTGATTTGCGTCAGATGTGACTGAGTAATTTCTATTTGCTGTTCTTCTTTATTACGAATACCGAGTAGCTTCATCATTTGTTCGGTAACAGCTTTGCGGTCTATATTGTCAAGAACGTCGGTACGCTTTTCCGGATCGCGTTCCTTGCGAAGATTTTTTGCAGATATACCAAGGTCGGAGGATACAAAATCTCTCGTTAATACCTCTTTTAAAAACTTATGGTTCATATCCTCAATAATGCGGTTTATGGCATTAGTAAGTTCTTTGGCAGAGTATAACTCATACAGCTTCCAAAAATATTTTCCATTTTCAAAGTATTCAAGCGAGTGTTGAATATTTTCGCAAATTGCCGTATCAATATATCTGCGTGTTGATTCATCATCACGAAATGATGCGTCCGCTGCCAATACATCGGGATCACCAAAGCTGATTTCACCGAGCCGTAATGTTCCGCCGTACCTGATATATTCGTCAATACTGTCAATTCCGAGCAAGCGGCTGTACTCTCTGAACGGAATAAATGTTGTATGAATCATACGCACACGGTCATACAATTCATTATCGTGTGCAAACCAAAAGCCGAGCGAATCTGTGCCGGAAAGAACAATTTTCATACCCATCATAGAATAGATATCCGAAAAAAGTGCGGCGGAATCAATAAAGTCTTTCATAAGGGTAACTTCATCAATAAAGGCGTAACGATAGCCGTTATCAAACATTTTGTCTAAATCCCGCGTGATTTGAGCCATTGTGTTTTCGGTATTCATTTTTGCATAAAAGCATTTGCCGAATTCTTCTTCAGACATTTCTGCAATAGTCTGTAACAACAGCGTTGTTTTTCCCGTTCTTCTCAAACCGTAAAGAGCGCATACACGCGTTCTGTCTGTACCGTGCAAAAATTTTTCGATTCTGCCGAAACAATCGCGTTTCTTAAAGCCCTTTACGGTTTCAATCATTTGGCGCAGATCGTCGCCGTAAACAATCTTGGTTTCATACACAATATTTTCCCCCTCGTTTGGGTAACGCAGTTGCAGCTCTTTCAGTCTTTCCTGAAGTGCCTTGCGTTCCTCTATTTGTTTGCGTATACTTTCCACATCGTCAGCACGGATATATTTACTTTTCAGTTTTCCGTTTTCACGCCATTGGCGATAATACTGTATTTTCCCCTTTATATTCTTCTTGGAGATATATCCGGGTGGCAGCTCCGCAATTCTTGACTCAACCCGCCGCCGTAATTCTTTTCCGTCAACCATGTGGATTTCACCTCTTAATATATTATATCCCACAGATAACCTACAAGTCAAGAGGTTATCTGTTTGCTTTATAAATTTCTCGGCCGCCTGTTTTACTTTCTGCCGTAAAAAAATCAGCCGCTGAGTATGTTTAGCGACCGATTTTTTCACAGCATATTCATTGTATAATCTTCGGCTATATCCTCCGCCACATCATCCTCTGCGGTATCCGCCTGAACCGGGCGCTCGGAGAGAGCCAACTGCCGCAGCGTTTCAATTCTTTTTTTAACCCCGTCGGTTATTGCGTTTATCCGGCTGTCGTCAATATATTCCTCTGCGCCGTCCGATGAAAGAATCTCTTTTATAACCCCGCCCACATCCGAAAGGCTTTCAAAATCTATCCACCCGAAATCCGAAACTAACTTTAACTGCTCACTGTGGTGATTTTTAAACGGCTTGCAAACAACATCTCTGCCGGAGTGTATCTTTGCCGGAATTTTATCATAGCCGAGTGAAGAACCGCTGTCATATATCGGTGCCATTCCTATCCATTCAAGCGTTTCGGCATTTCTGATTGCTCCGAAGTTATTAAGGTGTCTGTCTTCATTCGCAATAATGTAATCCAGAACTATCATACGGTCAAGAAACGGGACGACGCCCTTTATTCCGAGAGCCTCACAGCACTCTTTGAAATGCGTATATACCGAGGTATTATTACTTTTCTTCTTTGTCTGCAATATGCGCCATGCGGGTATAAGCTCCGTGGTTTCGTCTATAAAGTCCTCGCAAACGGAATACGGCGCGCCGTTATCCCACATCAGCGTGTACGAAATATGCGGGATGCTTAAACGCTCCATTATTTTTGCCGCTATAACCTCATTAAACGGCTGCTGTCTGAACGGATTGCTCCCGCCTTTGATAAGGCAGCGTTTTCCGTTTATAATTTTCCAACGCTTTTTCAGATTACCGTCCGAGGTGCTGTCCGGCGTGCTGAAATTAAGCGCGCCCGTTTTCCTTTTTCCACCGAACAGTATGTCGCCTATATCGTCGGAAAAATCGTTATTGAAGAAATTCACTTCGTCCCAATTAAGACCCGATCCGTCGGGGCATATCCAATATTGGTCGGAAAGGCTCAGTCCGTAACAGCGGACAAGCAGCATTTTCGTGCTCGGTATCTGCAAGGTTTCAAGCGCTTCTCTTATCCCCGAGCGGCTTGCCGGAATTGAGCGGTCGGTCCACCAATCATTTAAGGCTGCACGGTCGGCAGCACCGTCCTTAAACGACACGCCGACAGGTAAATGCTCCGGAGCATATATCTTATATATTTTCAGTATAAAACCCGCAGCGTTATCCACTTCGATTTCGGCAACCGGAATACGCTTATGCATAAAGGTGCATTTCAAGCTTATTGCCCCCTTTTCTCATTAAAGATATTTTATCACATTGCATATATAAAAATCAATTCAAATTTGAAAATACTGCTCCCCGTCAATATTCGGCATTGTATCTCCCTGCATACTCGCGTCAAAATATAACGCTAAAATCCGTTTCATTTCCGGCTTTTTAAGCCTATGCACCTCAAAGCCCTCGCCGGAGATTTTGCTTTCAATGCGGTTTGCGGTCTCAAATACCTGCTTTTCTTTCTGTCCTTTCAGTCGGGCCACAAAGAAAAACTGACGGGCGGTTGCCATTTCCATCTGAATGGTATCGAGAAAGTCGATGTCCTTTTTTATGAGCCTCTTTACCCTGCCGTTTTCCTCGGCTTCAAGCCGAGCAGTCAGATAGGCTTTATTATCGTCAAAGCATTCGGACGAATCGGTGCAGACTATCTCAATATCCGGCAGAGCCGACAGCACCATCATAAGGCGGCGTATTTTCACTTCAATATTTGCATGTGAAAGCACCGATATATTGGTGGGAGCCACACGGAAAAATAGCAGTTCTCCCCTGCCTGTCATAAGTCCGTATTTCGTAAAGGTCCTGATGCCTATAAGCCCCTGCACCGAACGGCCTTTTTTCTGCTGTTTCATTGGTGTTACCTCCATTCAAAATATTGCTGTGTAGATATAAGGTATCTTACGGCGTAACGCATAAAGTCAAGCACGGTGGTATCGTCCATGCGAATAGTAAGAAAACCGTAGCAAAGCGTTACTGCGGCGGGCATAACCGTTTTAAGCTGCACTAATATAACTGCGGACAAAAGCACCGCTATCGCCAAAATCACAAAGTCCCGCATACTCCAAAGCCAAAGATTGGCGGCGGCTTTGAGGTTCTGCGGGTAGATATATATCGTCATTGCGTTATTCCCCCGTTCTCAATATTTCTTGATTCCTCACAGAACTCCTGCGGCGTTTGTCTGTATTCCTCGCGGATTTTCTGCGTTATCATATCCCTGATGAGTTGCGATTCCGCGTCAGTCGGAACATAATCAAAATACACGCAGCCATCGAGCTTATCTATTTCACATTCAATGCGCAGTGTATCGGCATATGGGTCATATTTCCCGTACATATTAAGCCATACATCATCCATATCATTTATGTGCAATGCGAGTTTCTTGTCCACATCAAACCATGTTTCAAGATAGCAGGTGATCTGATGCCCGATGTCGCAGTCAACCTCCAAATCTCTGTCAACTTCGAGCATTTCTTTTGTAAACTCCGGCGTATCCATTTTTGTAATAACAGATACCGGTCGGTATTCCGCGTCGGCGTTATGGTTGCTCAGTTGCTCACGGATATGCTCCGCAAGCTGATCTGAAAGAAATTGACTGCATACTGCTTTTGCCTGTTCATGGATAATTCCGAGGTATTTAAGCCCCGCCCCGTAACGGGCGAGGAGCTTATCATAGGTCATATCCTCGTTTAATGACGGCTCAAATATACCGTAATCTCCGTACCAGCCGGCATATCTCTCGTTTTGCGGAATATCCGCCGCGTCCTCATATGCGGCAATTATTTTAAAAGCGTCCATACCGTATTTCTTTGAAAATTTGTTTGCCTCTTTATAATATTCCATAATACTCCCTGCTTTCAAACAGCCTTTGCCACGCTGCGCGTAAGATTTACCGCCGTAGTCGTAGCGTGAACCACATTCATCATATTTACCCTTACAGAGCTGTCCAGTCCAAAGGTCTGCGCTATCTTCGGCACTTCATCCGCCGCAAGCATAATTCCGAGCCCCATTAACATATTTGCAGAAAAGGTTATAAGTCCGAGGTAAAGCAGGGTTGTCTGCAAAAACGCCGTAAGGCAAATAGCTATTACCTGCTTGCACCACTGATTAAAGCCGTCCGCATATCCCCTCGGTACGCTGAACATATACAGCGCGCCTACCGACATTTGTATAAGCAATATTCCGCCGCGCTTTATGTTGGCGAAAAACACCTTTATAATACAATACGCGAACGCAACCAATGACAGCGTATTGAAAAGACTTATGTTAGCCTCTATGTCCGTTAAAAAGAAGTTTGTAAGCGCGGATAAGCTAAGCTCGGACAGTCCCGTGCTTTTAGTTCCGGCAGCTAATGCGGCTAAATCCCGCGAAAATATGTTTTGCAGAGTTATGCAGAACTTATACAGCTCCACAGGCAGTACGCCTATAAGGGAGCAGGCAAAAAAGCCCTTTAAAATATTAAGCGCGGCAGTCTTAACATTCGCCTTTCCGCATTGGTATTCTATTGCGGTATCAAAGACGGCGACAACCGTTCCCGCAACGAACAAAGACCACCCGAAAAGCCCGAACAGCTTTACCGTCGCCTTTACCCATTCAAGCCCGAACATATCCGCGCCCATATTGCCCATAAGCTCAAAAAACTCCGCAACGGCGCTGTATACCGCAAGATATATCCATTGCAGCATTTTATCAAAAATAAAGCCGGACATTTTTTCACTCAGTCCGGCAAAAAGGTCGTTTAGCCAATTCAGAAAAATTCCCCTTTCTAAAAAGCATAATATTTAGATTTTTAATTTCCGTTTTTCCGGCGACAGGCGCGGCGGAAAAACACATTATAAGCGAAAAAACCGCCAAATAAGCGGTTTTTCAAGAACACTGGGGTGATACCCACGGGGATAGAGCGCAGTCAAAAATCCTTGATTTTTGCGAGCGGAATTCCCGGTGGGGAGAGTGGCGATTTTCGACACTCTCAATTCGGCGGTTCAAGCTCTTCTTTTATTTTCATTCCGTGTATAACGCCTATGCGGTATGCCTCGGTCTGCAGAATATTCGTTATATCCGAATGAGTATCCCTGTACTGCCAAAGCAGTTCCTTTTGTTCCTCCGTCAGCGCACCTTCAAGTCTTGCGGAATACAGCGCTAATTCTTTAGCTTTAAGCTTGTATTCCGGGTTGTTGGATGTCACATCCTCTATTGGGTGCAGCTGACCCGAAAACAGTTCTTCAAAAAATTTCACCCGAATCATCTCCTTTCTTCAAGCACAACAACATACCACATATTTTGCAGAAAGTCCAGAGAAATAAACTCAAATAACAGACCAGATATACAGCGGTGCGGTAAGGCAGAAAATAAGGCAGGCAAACAGAATACAAGGTGCCGCAAATTCAAACTGTCCATGCTTCCTATAATCGAAATACGCTGTTCCGACCTTTACAAAGAACAGAATTGCGAGTATCATGTCGCACACAGGGAACACAACATTATTAACGACCGTCTGAATCTGACCCTTGGCTGCGTTCCATGTATTCTCAATAGCTCCCGCCACATCGCCTGCCGCAAATACTGTCACCGAAAATACGGACAAAACCGCCGCCGCAAGCAAAACACAGAAAAGGATTTTTGCCGTTTTCTTAATCATATTTTTTACCTCCGATTACTTTCATAATTTCTTCGTCTGCAATATTACGGACGTGGATATTAAGGTTTTTGCAAAACTGTATTTCATTCTTCATACCGCTTGTAACGGTATCCCCGAATATCCACATTTCATCACAGAACCATAAAAGCGCAAGTCCTGCCGATATACCCATTTCCCGTTCCGCGGGCTTTGCGTCGTCAAGGCACTCCGCGTAAAAATGCGGCACGACCGGAGCCGTACCGCACCTTAAAGCATATTCTGTGTACCGTCTTACTTTTTTAAGGTTTTCTTCCGTATTTCCGCCGAGAGGAGCGCAGATATACACGCGCTTCATCATTCGTCGTCATCCTTTCGGGATTTAATACGGATAATGCCTGCGGATATAACCCCGCCGAGCGCAACGGCGGCAAGACCTATCCAAAAGCCGAGCTTTGAGCTGTCCCCTGTTTTCGGAGCGGGAATATACGGCGCAGGCGGCACGGTAAGCGTTACGGTCTGCTCGGTATCATCAATATCCGCATGAACCGCAAGCTCCTCTCCGTCACAGTACAAGGCTTCAAAAACCACAATATCCGTCTGACATTTTATACCTTTGCCGTCAAAGGTATAGCGGACAATTACTTCTCCCTCAGCTTTTTCGGGTGTAAAGGTTATCTCGGCGGTAATTTTCTTTCCGTTTACAAGCAGTGTCGCGCCGGTGGATCTGTCCATAAGTATGCCCTTTACGGTGTATTCCCTGCCCGGTATGAAGTGACTATAATATACAGTATCCGCAACCGTTATTTCACCGCCCGCAACAGCGGTTTTCTCACCGTTTACGGCGGCCTTTGTCCGGATTTCCGGGACGCGGTTATTTACAACCTTAATTTCTATTTCCTGTCCGTTCTCGTTTATTAAAACGGGATAAATTTCATCGTTCGGCAAATACCCGCTTGCGGGTTTAAGCTCCTTAATTATCCAACTGCCGTAAGGAATGTTATTGAATGTAAAAATACCGTCCTTATCTGATTCGGCGGTTAAAATCGCATTCGTATAGGTAAATTCGGTTTCATTACCGCGGAAAAGCCCGAATACAGCGCCTGCAATTATACTTTCGGTTTCACGGTCGATTTTTAAACCCTTTACAGAGCCATAAAGGATATTGTTTTTAATGGCTTCGCCGCCGTTCACCTTAATTTTTACAAGCGCGGTTTTCTGTCCTGCATACTCAAACGAAACAGGATATTTTTCATCCGACAGAATATACCGTTCATCTGTCGCAATTTCCTTTACATAGAGCCTTGCGCCTACAGGAATATCCGTCTTGAATGCGATGTTGCCGTTTTCATTGCAATTTGCAACTTCGAGTAGGCCGTCCTTCGGAATGACCGAACCGTCTGCGGCGGTCAGATCCTCGGCCGCATAGAGTCCGAACTGCACCGAGAGGATTTCTCCGTTATTCCCGATGCCGAAGGTTTCGTCCTTACCGAAAATTTTGGAGATTTATCTGAATAGTTTAGTGGAACATCTCTTTCCCTAATAAATCCCGTAGGTTTCGTTCTTACCGAAAATTTTGGAGAGCGACACCTCTGCCTTTTGGCGTTCGTTATAGAACTCGGCGGCTGTTTCGGTCACATCTACGATTTCTCCGGCATAGGTCAATTCAACAGATTTCGCTTTATCATTTAATACCATGCCGTAAGGCGCCTTTATTTCTCTTGCGGTGTATTTTCCGAGATACAGCGGTCTGCTTTCCGCATTGCCTTTTTTATCTGTTGTAACGGTATCTGCTGCCGTTCCCTTTGCATAGCGGAGCGTGCCGTCAGGCGTAATAATATCCTCGGCGGCGGTAATTTCGTAAACTGCGCCCGCAAGGCCCTTGTTTGCAAATATAAAGCTGTATACGCCGTCTGTTTCCGAAACAGACGAAAAAATTTCACCGCTTTTAGAAAGTTTAATAATACCTTTCTGCGGCATATTGTGCTTTTCAACGGTTACTACCATTTTACTGCCGTCTATTTTAAATGCCACAGGCTCGGCGTTCAGCACATACCAGTATGCCGTGCATTGCTCTGTAATTTCATAATTACCGTACGGCAGCTTTTCGGGCAGCATAAGTTTGCCTGTAAGATCCGTATAATAGGTATCTATATCCGCAGGCGTCGGGTAGGTTATATGCTGCACCACAAATTTGCCCGTATCGGTATTTCTTACTTTAAAGCCTATACCCGCCGCAAGGATTATTTTTCCTGTTTCCGCGTCCTTTTTAACTATTTCTACCGCCGACTTAAACACCGCGTTATTTATTAAAAAGCGATAAGTTTCGCCGTCCTCACGGATAAACACATTAAAAGGAGCTATATGCTCTCTGCCGCTTTGTCCTTTAGTCTGCTTTACGGTATATTCGCCGTAGGGCAATGCTTTGGTTTCGGCAAAGCCGTTTTTATCGCAGACAAGTGTATCCCGTTCGGTTTCTTTAGCGCTCGCATAACTGCCTGCCGACTTTAAAAATACCTCAAACTCCGCGCCCTTCTCCGGCGTTTCTATTTTTGTGCTGCCGTCATCCGAATGCTTTATTATTGCGATTTTGCCCTTTTTAACCGTTTCCTTAACATTCAAGGAAATGCTGTTATACTCGGCGGTATAATTCTTTGGTTCTGCGCCTATTTGCTCACTGCCCTTGGTTACAAGATAACCCTCGCCCGCCGTAAGCTCTTTAAGCGACCAATCGTTTCCGCATACATAATATTTTGTGGTAAATCTGCCGTCCGCGTCGGTCGTATAGGTATCTATAAGCTGATTACCCTTATATATGCCGTATTCAGCCCCCGCAAGTGCTGCGTTTCCCTGTGCCGCGCCCTGCTCGGCGTCTGCCTTTATTACGGTTAACTTAAACTTTTTAAGCGTGTTATTAAAGCTGACGGTTGCCGTCTGTCCGCTTACAACGGTAATATGCTGCGCCTCGCGCTCCGCATATTCCTCCGTCGTTTCTTCCGTTACGGTATATTCGCCCGGCGCTAAGTTATCCGCCGTAATACTGCCGCCGTTTGCGGTTTTAACCGTTTTATCTATACCGTTTCCTTTAATGCGGAATGTAATGCCGTCTACCCTGCCGTCCTCGCTTGTTTTTACTATCTTAATGTTTCCCGTGCTTACCCGCAGTCTTAAAAACGCGGTTACCGGGTCCTTGACCGTTGCGGCGTAGGTTGCAAGATCCTGCTGACCCACGCCCGGCTTTACTATACCGTCGCCCCATACTATAATGCCTTTTCTGCCCGCCGTGTTTTTTACCGCCGTTACCGTAACCGTACCTTTGGGCGCTGCCGTGCCGCTTACTGTAAGAGTATTGCCTGCAACGCGGCAGGTGTAACCGTTATCCGCCGAAAAGCTGAATCTTTGCAGGATATTGTTTGTATCCGTGAATGTTGCGGTATACTGTGAGCCGTCCCATTTAAGCTCCTTTGTTTCCCCGCCCGACGGAGTTTTACTGCAAAAGCTCGGCGTTGTCGTATGAGTTTTAACGCCCGCCACAATATTATTGTAGTGCGACATTATTCTGCTTTTCATAGGATGCTCCGCCCCTATTTTATCCAGAATTGCGTTGCAGCCGACAGGCGTTATATGATTAAAATCACTGTCCCTTTCACCTACCACGGTTTCCCATATAAGGAGCTGGGTCGCATAGTACAGCGAAAAGCTGTCCGCGTCCGCCTCGTTTTGGGTGCGCCAGTTTATTGATACATTGCCCGTATAACCGTACTGCATTATCCTGCCTATAAATATCTTAATATCCGGCACGGTGATAGTGTGGTTATATTCGGACGGGAAGTTATCCCAATAGCTTTCGTCGCGGCTTGTGAGCTTATATTTATTCTCTATCGGCGTTCCGGGTTCAATGCAGTAGCAGGCAGGTCCGCTGTATGAGCCTATTGTGAATACCGTATTGTATTTAGCCTCATCCGAAAACCATCCGTTCATATGTTTGAGCTTGCCGTGACCCCATTTATTGCTGTAATTTACATCGCCCCTGCGGGGAAAAGCCAACTGGTAATTCTCGACCTGCTCGCCTGCCGCAAAAGCGGAAAAGCCGCCGAGCATACCCGTACACAAAATGACCGCCATAATGACGGACAAAATTCTCTTAAAAATATCTTTTTTCATAGTCGTTCCTCCAAATAAAAAAGCACCCTATTTTTTAAGTCGAGTGCTTAAACTTTATATTATGCGTAGCCTATATATATTTCGTAATTTTTACCGTTTTCCTCTGCCCATATCCACACCGCGGTTATTTCGGGTAACCTTGCATATCTGTCTATATAGCTTTTAATATCCCGCTCGGTATATTTGCAGTTTTTGCCTGCGGCTATAGGGTTATCCCAACAGTATTTCGCTTGCTGGTCGAGCTTTAAGCCCGACTTTACCGCATATTCCTGCGCCAATTTAATATAGTAATCTATATTAAACTCCGGCTCTTGCTTTTCGGATTCGGATGATTCGCTCGGTATCTGTATTTCCTCCGGTTTACTGACCGATTCTGTCGGGGCGGGCGGTTTTTCGCTTTCGGTCTTACGGGTTTCCGGCTCTGTCGGTGTTTTCGGTTTCTCCGTTTTTTTAGGCTCGCCGTTGTTTTGCATTGTACTTTCCGTCAGCTTATTTTCATTTCTGCTCTCTGCCGGTGCGCTGCTTTCCGGTTTTTCCGTTATTTCCGCGGTTTTATTGCTTGATGCGTCGGCAGGGGTTTCTGATATATCGGATACCGTTTCGGTTATACTGCTTTCGGTATTTACCGGCACGCTGCTGACATTATCTTTTTCCGCCCTGCACCCCGCAAGACCTAATGCAATTATTACCGCGATAACGGCAAGGATTATTTTATTCTTTAACATATTATCACCTCTACCTATACAATACAGATTTTTCACGGAAAGTCCAGAGAAATTTTTATTTTCCCCGAAAAAGCTACATACTTTGCGTAGGGCTTTCGTCCTCGGATTCCCCCAACGCTTCACGGTAAGCGCCTATAACGGCGTCCTCGATGCTGTGCCTTGCCGAATCGGTTATGGCAAAGGCAATGTCCGAATACTTGGTTTCGCCGTCGGAGCTTTTGTATGAGCGAAAGGGCATCCGGGCGAACAGTCCTTTCTGACCGTCCACCACGGCAATGTCCTTGATGACGAATTCGTCGCCAAGGTTCACGCTTGCATACGCCTTGACCGTGGCATTTTCACTGTCGATCATGCGGTCGATTTTAGCGGTCAGTGGAGTTTTCTGTGCCGCCGCTTTTGTGTTTGTTGGTTTCTTGGTTGCCATAATAAAATTCCTCCTGTTACATTGGATAAAGCATAAAGCCGGTATCGGCTTCTACTTCTTCCTGACTGATGTTTTCGGGTTCAGCGTACTTGTTCATATATTTCTGTACTTCTTCCTCGGTCAATCCTCTGAAATCGTCCTCCGTGAGTCCGCAGACAAAGAACGGTCCGGCGATTATGGAATGACCGTCATCCAGATAACGGTTGCCCTCCATACCGATGAGCTTCGCCTCCTCATTTCCCACAAGGCAGGTTTCGTCATCGTTGTATATGGGTTCGATTAACCCTCCGACCGCTTTCTGTTCGGCTTCAAGTGTATGGGCAATTTCGGTTACATACGGTACTTTATGGGGTTCAACATAGACCACCGTCATAAGGTTATCCGGCTTTTGGGTTTTTGCCTCGTCGAAGTCCACCTTTAGAAAGCCCACGCTGTCGCAGTAGTAAGCGCCGTCTTTTGTAACGACAATATCCGAAACGGAGAGCGAATGTCCGCGGTGCAGGGGGTGTCCGTCTGTATTGAACCTACGGTATACATCCTCCAACTTCTCACAATCCACATCCCCGCGGAAAACCTCGTCGTAAATCGAGGCGTTGATCTCCTTGGTTTCCTGAAAATTGTCGAGATGCTTATAGTGTAGAAACTTGACGAAGTTTTTATCTCTGTCCCGGTTTATCTGATAGATCTTTATTTCCATTCTACATTCCTCCCAAGGTCATGCCGCCGTCCTCGGCAGGCTCATCGGGTTCGAGATATTTTTGTGTATTTTCCTTTGCCCATTCGGGAACAAATTCTTCTTTTAGTGCGCCTATAAAGTCGGTGCGGCGGTAATAACCTTTTTCTCCGTCCGACACATGAAAACCAAAAACCTTTGTGCCGAGTGAATCGGGTCGGCAGCCGTTTCCGTGTTCGGCATAAAAGAGCTGATCCTGCGGCGTTTTACATTCATCTTTTAAAATTGACGGATCTAACACCAATATCCGGTCGGTATAGTCGAGCCGATTGCCGCTTTCATTTTCGCAATGGCTGCTGTTAAATAATCCGAGCCTATCCCATAATCGTCTTGCGTCGGCAATAAAAAGATTAACAAGTCCGGGGTGACTGCGGACATTGTATTGCCATGCGTTTTCCTTGTCCATAACAGAGAAACGCCTTGCCCAATTTTTGTTGTCCTCTGAATATCTTCCGTCCGAAATTCCTTGACGCACGGTGGCGGCAAGAACGAAGTTGACGCGGTCAAAGCCGTATTTTTCAATAACTTCATTGGCGCAGAAACAAAGGCGTTCCCCGTCATAGTGTTCGTCGATTGCTCTCTCGATGGCACGGGCGCAGTCGCAGTTTTCAAGATAGCTTTCACGCCATTCGTCCTTTTCACCCCATTCCGCAGCTTCCTTGAGGGAATAGAGATATAACGGTTTATGCTCCGGCATTTTGTTCACCCGCTTTCTTTTCCGCCCATTTTACGGACAAATGTACAAGCGCCACGCGCTGCTGCTGGCCGCCGAGGAAATCTTCAAGCGTCATTTCGTTGTCCTTTTCCGCTTCTTTTGTGCCGGAGCAGTTATCGCATATCTTCTCACGCTTAACTGTTACGGTTCTGCCGTCCGGCGATTCGGTGAAGGACAGCACATCGTTATATGAAAATCCGACCCGCTGCCTTATTTCAAACGGAATAGTAATTCTTCCCCGCTTTCCGAGAATACGGTACAGCTTTGTCATATCAGTTTACCTCGCTTTCATCGCAGTTATTATTGCAGGGGCAGCCCTCGCAGTCACCATCACAGTCGGTTTCTGCAATGGGACAGTTTTCGCAATCGTTATCGCATACAAAATCTTTTGCGTCATCGATATTCTGAATAATTATTTTATGTCCGTCTGCGTACATCTGCATCGGGTCGCCCTCATATATCCCGGCTTCGAGCAGCAGCTCTGCAGGCACGGGAATCATAACGGTTTCTTTGTCTTTTATCTTCTCATTCTGCATATAATGTTCTCCTTTAATATTTTTTCGTAGTCAATAGGCTTATTTATAGAGTCAAACAGCGTCAATTGATACGGCTTCTGCCGTTCCCGTTCAAACAGGTCATAATTGGCTATAAGCAGTTCGGGAAATTCCTTTCCCGCCTCATATTTCTGCGCCATACTGTGAACGCGTTTGAAATCGAAAAAGCTATATTCCTTATATAACTCCCTGATTTCGGGGCAGTCGTTATATGACAGCAAAAACTTGCCTTTCATACCCGCAAGGGCGTGATAAAGCCTTATATGATCCTCCCAAGTAAATCCGCAGTCGTACACATATTCGCTTGTATAATACGGCGGGTCGCAGTAAATAAATGTTGTGGGTCTGTCGTAGTGCTTTATAAGGGTTTCGAAGTCCTGATTTTCTATAACTACATTCTCGCACCGCTTTGCAAAGTCCTGCACAAGCGTAAAAAGTGTACGCAGCGAAAACGGCTGACAGGCAAAGGATTTACAGCTGCTTGAATAGCTGTAACGGATGAGTTTTAAAAACATAGCAGCCCTGCGCAGGTCGTGGTCGTTTCTTGCCGCCGAGTAGAGCGTCCGTACTTCTTTGGCGGTCACTTCGGGCAGCATTATTTCGGTCAGATCAAGTTGTGCCTTTAGGTATTCCTCTGTAAATTCCTCTTTCTCAAAGAACTTTTTAAGCACAGCGAAATCGTCGCGGGAATTAAGGCTTAAAAATCCGAGTTCACGGATAAATTCCATCGGTCTATCGCGCATACAGCGGAACAGATTGACGAGGTTGTGGTTGTAATCGTTGAAGACCTCGAATTTATCCGGCACGGGCTTGCCGAGCAGCACCGCGCCCGATCCGCCGAACGCCTCAACATAGCGGTCACAGCCTATGGGAAACAAGGCATACAGGATATGGAGGATAGAGGTTTTGTTTCCTATCCAAGTTACAGGGGATTTTATTTTGATCACCTCACTTTGAGGCGGTCAACCGTTATAAAGAAAAAGCGGCGGTATCTTTCGTCTTTATAACGATCGATACCGCCGTGGATTTATTGCTTATTCTGTTTTGACTCTCTCTTTGGCACGGAGCCTGCGTATCTCGTCCTCATAGTCGTTGATGCGGTTGATCTGCATACATCCGAGGATACAGAAGCTGACGCACCCGCCGAGGAGCAGGCCGATTATGAGCATGGCGATCTCCATTCTACATTCCTCCCATCTGTAAGGTTTCGTCCTGAACTTCTTCCTCGGCAAATTCTTCTGCCGTCATTTCTTCGCCCGTAAAATTCGGCTCGGTGTCCTCATCCAGCGGGATATATCCTTGCTCTCCGAAGTCCAACACTTCTTTCAAAAGTACCGTGCCGCCGTGGTTAACGCCAACTCTCGGCTCTACCGAGCAGAAGCGGTCGCCGTCATCGCTGTGGCGGAGGTCATAGGCATACAAGCCTTCGGGGATCTGTTCGGGCAGGAGTCTGCCGTTGGAAAACAGCGCCTTGCGGTCAAGTATCTCAATAACCTCCAGCTTTTCATCGGTCGGTGCCTGCGTTTTCAGTTCCTTTGCCTCCGGCTCGTCATACGGCACAGGCTCAAAAAGATGTCCGTTTCGAGCAGAAATAACGCCGTAATCGGTAAGCGTCGCACCGATGCGACCGAGTAAGCGTTCACCCTCATTTCGCGCAAACAAGCCGCCAAGCCACCGGTTGTCAAAGCGCGTATCCACATTCTCGGCAACATAATTTTTGAAAAAAGCGTCGGCGGTATCGGGTTCGGCGGCAAATTCATACCGCCACAGATTTTGGGCAATGTCCAGTGCGCCTTTTAGCGTTGCGGTGTCCTCCGCGTTCAGCACTGCCTTGAATTTTGTCTGCTCGGATTCGCTCATTGCCGCAATGCGCTGCGCAAGGGTGTTTAGCTCGTCGATTTCCTCCATGCTGTCAAACATATCCGATGTGATCTGCGGTATAGATGAGTAGAATTCATAGCAGAAACAAAGGTTTATTTCCGGTTCGCCGCACTTGTCTGTTACATTGAATAATTCGTCCGAATCGGCAGGCAGGCACAGATCATGACGCGCAGGGTCTTCGTCGGAAAAGGCACTTTTCGGATATGCGCCGACCTTGAGCAAAAACGCAGCGTTTTCCGGTTCTCCCTCCGGCAAGGTCACGCCGTCATACACCTCCGGCCGTTCATAATGCACGGTGGGGATATAGTAATTTCCGGCAAATACGCCTTTGTCGTTCTTCTGCTGCACTCTGCCGATCTGCTCCCCATTCAAAAACGGAATCGCGCTTTCGGGAATATCATCGATGTCGGAAAGCAGTTCATTTTCGAAGGCAAACCGACCGAGCTCGGAAAGATTGCTCACATTATGAGCAACGGGAACGGTGTCCAAGCCGTAGGTGCAGTTGATGAGGTCCTTGATGCTGACGAGTCCACCGTTGTCCGCAGCTCTGAAAACCTCATCGGTTACTGCGTAAAATACGGGCAGCTCCTCATCGGTAAGGGATACAAGTCGTTTTGCAAAGAAGTTTAGTTCATCCAAGCTGAAGGTGTCCAAGCGGATGTCCTGCATTTCCGGCAGGATATCGCATTCGAGGATGCTCACTTCAACCGTATTTTCTTTGCCAACGGCACGAGCCCTTTGCATAGCGTCTTTGATTTCATAGTCCGCTGCAGGCAGCAGTAATTCGGCATAATAATATCCGCCGTTAAGTGCTTTTTCGGCGGACAGTTCAAGCCTCATGATTTTTCTGTTATAGGTCATTTTCGTTTTTCCTTTCGCTTTTTATCGTATTCGGCATAGCATTTTACTCCTTGATGATCTGATATTTTTCATTTACTGCTTTAAGTCGGGAAAGGATATCCACCAGCACCGGCACCATGATGCTGTTGCCTGCCAGCTTATACAGCTTACTGTCGGACAGGCAGAGTTCATTTTTCAACTTGAAAAACTGCTCGTCCGAAAATCCCATAAGCCGGAAACACTCCTGCGGATGCAACTTCCGAATCCATCCGCGGTGAAATATACCGTGGCGATCCACCACGGTAAGGCAATAAGACGGAGCCCCGTTTGGGCGAAATCGCGGGCCGTTCTGCCGGACGGTTTCCCGGTCGGGATTGATGACGGGATATACGCCGTCGTACTCAAAGAACACGGCGGAATGCTCTCCCTTGTGGTGGCTCATTCCCGAATCCTGCCGGGCAGTGATACACCGTGCCGTATCGGTGAATTTTGAGTTTTCATTGTAATCCACCAGATACAGACCCGTCCTGCCTCC
>OGDU01000848.1_pt1 | contig 28065 bp, 14 predicted proteins | sample 1570371 | NCBI WGS metagenome assembly OGDU01 (sample SAMEA2581977, study PRJEB24529) | metagenome | biome: Human gut stool | place: China | collected 2011
TTTCCGGAGAGAGAGTAGCACTCAACTACCTTCAGAGAATGAGCGGAATCGCAACCTATACAAGCCAGGTGGCAAAGCTCCTTGAAGGAACCGGGATCAAGCTTTTAGACACAAGAAAGACTACACCGAACAACCGTATTTTTGAAAAATATGCCGTGAGAGTCGGTGGCGGAAATAACCACAGATACAACCTTTCTGATGGAGTACTTCTCAAGGATAACCATATCGGTGCCGCAGGTGGTGTAAAAGAAGCTGTCAAAATGGCTAAGGCATATGCACCTTTTGTAAGAAAAATCGAAGTTGAAGTTGAGACTTTTGAAATGGTACAGGATGCCGTAGAATCAGGTGCTGATATTATCATGTTAGACAACATGGATAATGATCTTTTAAAACAATCCATCGATTATATTGCCGGCAGAGCTGAAATCGAAATTTCCGGAAATGTTACAAAAGAAAACATTCCAAATATTGTTGATCTTGGTGTCGTTGTGCGTCACGCGCGTCGGAATCGTGCCCTCCTCGACCTTGGACCAGAAGCCGAGCATATCCCCGCGCCGCGATTCGATCCAGCCGATCTCCTCCGAAAGCTCCTTTTTGCGGCCTGCGGCGTCGCGCTTCAGCGCCTCGTCCCACTGCACGAAGCGGTGGCGGATGTTGTGGAAGCCCTTGATCGTCTCGGCCAGCGGCTCGGTGAAGTCCGCCAGCTGGGCCTGGAACTTGCCGATGCCTTCGCCGCCCTTGCGGGCCAGTTCCGGGGAGTCGGCCTTGTTGTAGGCGATCGTGTCGCTGATGAAAACCGAAACGGCCCAATATTCGCCCTGTGCGTCCACGTGATAGAGCTTTCCGTCGCGGGTCGCAACCACGGTCATCGCCTCGCGTCTGGGGTCGCCCCCGGCGGCTGCGACGCGGCGGCGGATATGATCCGTCACTTTGCGGATGTTCTCCATCATGGCCGGAACGTCGGGAAAGATGCTCTTGTTTTTGCGCTGGAGGATGTAATCCGGCGCATCGCCCGCCGTGCGGACGATGAACGTGTCGTTGATGAATCCCTCGCCCAGCGAGTCGATTGCCGTGATAGCGCCTTCCAGCGCGAACTGCGACGCTATTTCCTGTAATTCAGCCTTCATACGATGAGGTTGTTTCGGTTTTGGTTGTTAAAGGTTAAGTTTCACCTCCAAAGTTACTGGAAAAAACGCAGAAATGCAACCGGATATTGTGAAAAAGCCCGCCTTTCTTGCTGAAGGGCGGGCTTGCGAAAACTTTCGGACGGGTTATTCGATCGGGTCGATCACCGTGAACGTCACCTCGTAGGGAGCGGGTGCCGACTGTCCCTGGTAGTTGCCGCCGGCGACGATGAAGGTCACCGTGTAGGTCCCCGGCTCGGTGTAGGTGTACGAGTAGCTCGGCAGGTCGTCGGTCACGCCCTTGATGTTCAGGCCCGTGTCGGGCGAGATCGTGTTGAGCGCGACGGGCTGCATGAAGGCCCACTGGTCGATCTCGGGGAAAGCTCCGGCGCTGAAGCCCTGGAAGACGATATTGGCGGTGTTGTTCGCTCCCGGCTGGCCCTGGAATTTCAGGTTGCCGTTGCCCGATACATTATGGATATAGGGGTTGTCGGCGTGCTGCGAAGCCAGCGAGAAGGGGACGAATTCCATGTCCGGATAGTTGTAGACCTGCGTGTCGTGGCCCTTGAACTTGACCGTGATCTTCGGATTGATCCGATAGGTGCGCATCGTGGTCTTGGGGTCCGGATAGAAAAGGTGCATGCCCCACGAAAAACGGTCGGCGAACCGGGTGATGTCGTAGGTGTAGGTTTCGAACTTGTTCGCGTTGTTCGGCGTGAACTCCAGTTTGGTCCAGTCGGCGCAGTCGTTCGCCGCGATGGCTTCGACCACGGGGCGGTCGGTGGCGGCGTCGCTGCCGTTCAGCCCCGCGAATTTGTTGCCCGCAAACAGGACGAGGTTGTTCAGCGTGCCGTACTGCTGGCTGATCTCGATCTCCAGTTCGCACGACTCGATGTCGGCGATGTCGACCTTCGTGCGGTTGCGGTGCTTGTACTCGTGTCCCGTGTCGCCCGTCCAGACGGTGATGAAGTCGGCGTTGCCGCTGAAGTTGAAGACCACCGGGTCGCCCGTGCGGTAGGTGTTCGTCGGCGCCAGCCGCACCGAGAACTCCAGCGGCTCGTAGATCTCTTCGTGTTCGCACGAGGCTGCCGCGGTTGCGAGGGCCAGCGTCGCCGTGAGGTATGTGATTCGTTTCGTATTCATCGTATGCTCTGCAATTAAGCGTTTTACCATAAGGGGTTCTGTCGGAGCGCGTGGTTCACCGCCAGCTCCTTGGTCGGAATCGGGAGGTAGATGTGGCGTGCCGTCACGTTGGCGTAGTTCGCCGACGCATAGTTCGTATAGCTGACGTTGCGGTACTTGTTCTCCGTCGGCTGGTTGGTCCCGGCGTTGTGCATCTTCTCGACGAACGTGCCCCAGCGGATCAGGTCCCACTTGCGAAGCCCCTCGAAAGCCAGTTCGCGTCCGCGCTCGTTGCGCACCAGGTCGCGGAACGAACGGTAGTCGCCCAGCAGGCTCTCGTCGGTCTTGACGCCCGCGCGTTTGCGGATTTCCCGGATGGCCTCCTTGGCCTGGTCGTCCGGCGCCCCGGCGTATTCGTTGATCGCCTCGGCGTACATCAGCAGCACGTCGGCGTAGCGAAGGATCGGAAAGTTGATCGTCGTGTAGAGGCTCTTGGCCGACATCTGTTTCTCGTAGACCGTCTCGCGGCGCCATTTGCCGGCGTTGCGGACGGCGCACATCACCGTCGGGTCGTAAACCAGATCGGCGGGGTCGAACGCGTTCTCGATCGTCTGGTCCAGCCCCTCGATGTCGGGCATGGCGAAATTGTTGTTGTAGACCCACGGCGTCTTGAACATGCTCTGCGTCTGTTGCAAGTAGCGCGTCACGGTCTCGCCCGCCTTGTTCTTGTACGAGATTTTCTGGTTGTTCATTCCGCGGTAGTTGTAGCCCGGCAGGTTCCACGTCAGCCGCTTGTCGATGACCGTGGCGCTGGCCGTTTCGTCTGCCGTGCGGTCGTTCTCCCAGTAGAGCTGCCAGAGGGTGTAGGAGCCGTTGTAGTAGCCGTAGGAGTAGTTGCAGGCCCACTCCGAGTAGTTGGTCGTTCCCGACTGCGAACGCAGGCCGATCAGGTCACCGATGCGGCCGTTCGTCCAGTCGGTCGCGCTGGTGCGGTCGCCGAGGAATTCGGCCTCCCACATTGATTCGTGGAACTGCGTGTCGTACTGGTCGCGGATCATGTTGATGAAGATCTCCTCGTAGCTCTCGTTCAGGTCGTGCTTGTGCGAGGCGATCACCTCGTTGGCCCAGTAGGCGGCGCGGCGGTACATCTCCTTTTTATCCAGTCCGTCGATCTGCTTGACGCTCTCGCCGGCCATGAAGAGATAGACGCGGGCCAGAATGCCCTGGGCGACGGTCTGGCTGACGCGCGAGGGGGTGTTGTCGATGGGCTCGTAGAGGTCGGGAATCGTGGCTTCGATCTCGTCGGCGCACCATTTGAGCACCTGCTCCTGCGGCGTTGCGGCCATCTGCACGTCGTTGGGGTTGGGCGAGGTGGTCGCTTTGACGCGCAGGGGCACATCGCCCCACGCCTGCGCCAGCAGGAAGTGGTAGTAGGCGCGCAGGAACCGCGCTTCGGCGATGTAAAGCCCGATGTCCACCGAAAGTTTCCCGGGGTCGATCTCCGTCTTTTCGACGGCCTCGATGTAGCGGTTGGCGTTCTTGATGCCTTCGTAGAGCTTCGACCAGGTGTCGTAGATCGCCGCCGTGCCGGCGCTGTGGTTGTAGCGGTCGGGACGCGATTCGCTGTTGTTGTAGTTGTTGAAGTAGCAGAGGTCGTCGGCGTTGGCGATTTGCAGCGAGTAGTAGTTGCCGTAGAGCGCTTCGCTGTTCAGCGCGCCGTAGACGCCCGCCAGACCGTAGATCAGCTTTTGTTCGCTGTTGTAGTAGCCGTCGTCGGGGATGATCTGCGGATCGGTGTCGAGGAAGCTGCACGCCGGAAGGGCGGCGGTGAGCAGCGCCAGCGTTCCCAGTTTCAATATGCTTTTGATTTTCATGGCGTAATGTTGCGTTTAAACCGTTAGAATGTGAGGTTTACGCCGGCCGTGAAGCCGAATGCGCGGGGATATGCCGACCAGTCGAATCCGGGCGTCAGCACCGAGTTGCGGGTCGATACCTCGGGGTCGGGACCGCTGTAACCCGTCAGGGTCCAGATGTTGTCGGCCGAGACGTAGACGCGCATCTGGCTGATGCCCGCCTTGCGCAGCGAACGGCTCGGCAGCGTGTAGCCCAGCGAGACGTTCTTCAGCCGCAGGAACGAACCGTCCTCGATCACGCGCGACGAGTACTCCTCGCGGCCGACGGCGTTCACGCGCGGAATGTTCGACGCGGGATTCTCCGGCGACCAGCGGTCGGCGTAGGAGGCCAGCTGGTTGGTCTGGCTCCTCCATCCCGATTCGAAGACCAGCCGGTTGGCGTTCAGCACGTCGTTGCCGTAGCTCCACGCGAAGAAGATGTTCAGGTCGAAATTCTTCCAGTTGAAGTTGTTGCCGAAGCCGCCCGTGTTGAGGGGCTGTCCGCAGCCGATGATCGTGCGGTCGTAGTCGTCGATGACGCCGTCGCCGTTCATGTCGCGGTATTTCATGTCGCCCGGCTGCATCGCGTTGCCCTTGAACGAGGGAACGCCGCTGACGAGGTTGCCCTTGTCGTCGAAATCCTCGGCCTTGTAGGTCCCGTCGTAGATGAAGCCGTACATCATGCCCGTGGGCTTGCCCACCTGCGAGATGTAGGGGAACTGCGAGTTGAAGCGCGTCTCCCACGATACGGAACTCTGGAGCGTGTTCTGTCCGTCGACCAGCCCGAGAATCCGGTTGCGGTTGAAGGCGATGTTGAACGACGTGGACCACTGGAACTGACGGGTCTTGACGTTCACCGTTTCGAGCGTCAGCTCGAAGCCGCGGTTGCGGATCTTGCCGATGTTGAGCATCCCCTGCTCGAAGCCCGACGAGGCGGGCAGCAGGGCGTAGAGCAGCAGGTCGCGCGTCACCTTGTCGTACCAGTCGGCCGTCACCTTGATGCGGTCCTCGAAGAACCCGAGGTCGAGACCCGCGTTCCACTGCTCGGTGGTCTCCCACTTGAGCCGCTCGTTGGCCATGTTCGAGACGTAGTAGCCCGGCACGCGCTCGCCGCCGAACACGTAGTCGAGCGAGTTGCCCGAACCCGGGTTGACGGTGATCTGCGAATAGAAGTCGTAAGGGGTCTGCGTGCGGTTGTTACCCGTCAGGCCCCACGAGAGGCGCAGCTTGCCGTTGCTCATCCACTCGCTCTTCTTCAGCAGATTCTCGCGGTTGAAGTTCCACGAAAGGCCGGCCGAGGGGAAGTAGCCCCAGCGGTTGTCGGAGGGGAATTTCGACGAGCCGTCGGCGCGGAATGAGAAGGTCAGGTAGTATTTGTAGCGGAAATTGTAGTTGGCGCGCAGGAAGGCCGACATCATCCGCCAGTCGTAGTAGTTGCTCTGGACCTTCTGGTAGTTGCCTGTGTGGATGCCCGCGATGCCCAGCTCCTCGGAGGTGATCTGCGTCGACGCAACGCCGTCGTAGGTGTTCTTCTGCCCCTGGAGCGAGAGTCCCGCCATCAGGTCGAGGTTGTGGCTGCGCCCCAGGCGCTTCTTGTAGTTGAGCGTGTTTTCGTTCGACCAGCTCGTCTGGTCGGTCCAGTAGATGGCGCCGTTGACGCCCTTGCCGCTGGGCGAGCCGGCGTAGCCCGTGTAGGTCTCGCTGCCGTTGAACTCCTCGCGGCGGCGTTTGTTCAGGACGTAGCCGCCCGTGGTCTTGAACGTCAGGTCGGGGGTGATCTTCCACGTCAGCGCCAGGTTGGCGTTGAGGTAGTCCACCAGCGTCTTGCGGTATTCGTTCTTGGCGGTCTTCACCGGGTTGAAGCGGTAGTCGTTCGATCCGTCTACGGCTTCGTCGAGCATCGAATCGAGTATGTCCTGCCCGGGAGGCGTTACGGGGCGGTAGCCCCAGACCGAGTACATCAGCCAGCCCGACGACGACGAGGTGGTCTGCGCCGTGGTGGGGGTCACGCCGTTGGTCGCCGTGCGCGAATAGTTGGCGTTGGCGTTCAGCGTGAGTTTTTTCGAGATGGGCAGCGTGAAGTTGGCCTTGCCCTGGTAGCGCTGGAAGTTCGAACGGATGATGATGCCGTCCTGGTCGAGCGCCGAGAAGCCCACGTTGTAGCGCAGCCCCTCCTTGTTGCCGCCCGAGAGCGAGACGTTGTAGTTCTGCTGGAAAGCCGTGCGATAGAGCTGGTCCTGCCAGTCGATGCCCGGGATGTGGCGGTAGTCGTCGAGCGTCAGTCCCTCGCTGAAATAGCTCTTGTTCATCGTCTCCTCGCTGATCAGTTCGCTCTGAAGCCGGACGAATTCGTAGGAGTCCATCAGGTCGGCCTTGTTGGCGATCTTGTTCAGGGAGAACGAGGCGCTGAAGTTCACCGTGGGCTTGCCCTCGTTGCCGCGTTTGGTGTTGATCACGATGACGCCGTTGGCTCCGCGCGCTCCGTAGATGGCGGTCGCCGAAGCGTCTTTCAGCACGTCGATCGACTCGATGTCGGCGGGGTTGATCGACGCGGCGAACGACCCTTCGGACGGGAATCCGTCGATGATGTAGAGCGGGGCGTTGCTCTGCGTGAGCGAGTTGTTTCCGCGGATGGTGATATTGGCTTCGGCGCCCAGCGAGCCGTCGCCCGTGGTGACGACCACGCCGGCGATGCGTCCGCCCAGCGCCTGGTCGAAGTTGGTGACGTTGGCCTTCATCATCGTTCCCAGGTCGGCCTTGGCCACCGAGCCGGTGAGGTCGCGCCGCGTGGTGGTTCCGTAGCCGATGTTGACGATCTCGACGGCGCCGATCTGCGACGCCTCTTCGGTCATCTTGACGTTGATCGCCGTGCGTTTGCCGACATACTCCTCGACGGTCGTGTAGCCCAGATAGGAGAAGACCAGCGTCTGGTCCTCCCGGGCCTTGATCGAGTAGCTGCCGTTGGCGCCCGTGGCCGTTCCCGACTGCGTCCCCTTGATCAGGACGGTTACGCCCACCAGCGGTGCACCGTTGGCGTCAACCACGCGTCCGTCCACGGCGTTCTGCGCAAAGGCGTCCCCCCCCCGGAGTACCGATAGGGTCACCAGCGCTGCCGCGGCCATGCGTTTAAGTGCTTTTTTCATAAATAAATCAGGTTGTGGGTGAAAATGGTTATTTCTTCTTGAGCCGGAACTCCACGGGCTGTCCGTGGCGGCAGGTTATCTTCAGCAGCGTTCCGGTGTCGTGGGAAACGGCCTCCACGCCGGGATATTGTGCGGCAAGCTCCCATGCGCCGTCCAAAAGCACCTCTTTTTCGATGGGACGGCTCTCCTGACGCGTGGTGTAGGTCTTCTCCGTGAGGCCGAGGTCGGGCGTGCAGACGCTCATCACGACCTGTCCGTCCGTGTCGGTGCGCTCCATGACGATCGACTCTCCGGTCGCTTTGCGCACAAGCCCCTGGCCCGTGTATTCCCCGAAGCAGACGTAGCCCGTGATGCCCGTGGCGAGGTCCTTCACGACGTGGGCCGTGTTGTCCCGGCGCAGCACTTCGTAGCCGTCTTTCTTGATCAGGCGCGTGATCTCCTTGTTCGTGGGCTGGATGTAGACCGCATATTCGTAGGCGGCCTGCTTGGGGGCGCGGCCGTGGTCGATCCAGGCCGTGGCGAAGTTGCCCGTCTGGGGTGCGCGGGTCTTGTCGTTGGGCGAGGTCTGCTCCTTTTTGGTGATGTTCACCGCTGCGGCGTTCTTCACCACGTAGAAATTGCCCTTCGTGTCGGAGAGCGCCAGCCGCTCGCCTCCCTTGGAAAGGTTGAGCGGGAAAGCGTCGTAAAGCTCGCCGTCGACTTCTATCTGTTCGGCCGGGCTGTCCATCCGCAGCTGGAAAAGCGTCGTTTCGGTGGGGTATGCCTGGTTGTCGTTGTCGATGCCGCTGCCGAGGAAGACCATCCGGTTGTCGAAGCAGAAGACGGATTTGTATGCCGTGGCCCCGGGGGTGAAGTTCTTGCGGTCCTTTTCGACGAAATGCAGGGCCAGTATGCCGTTGCGGCCTTCGAGCGACGAGGCGCCCGAGAAGCGCTCGGGGTTGCGCTCCATGAGCGTCCCCGGCAGCGGGCTTTCCAGTTCGGGGTAGGGCAGATGGATGGTCGTGGCGCCCGGCACGCGGTTCCAGTCCCAGCCCTCCTGCACGAATCCGCTCGCCGCGGCCGAGACGGGATTGCCCGAACCGATGATCGGTGCTGAACCGTAGCTCTGGTAGCGTCCGTAGCGGTTGTCCTTGGTATAAATCTCCGATCCCCAGACATCGGTGTTGAATGCTTTGAGCGTCACCATCCAGTCGCCGCGGCGGTGGATGCCCGCGGCCCCGTAGTTATAGACGAAGAATCCCGAGGGCGTGGGACCCGCCGAAATCCCCTCTTTCCTGAAGAGGCTGTTCAACTCCTTGTCCGTGCCTTTCAGGCGCAGGTAGGCGCCCGCCAGTTCGGGGTCCGCGCCCTTGCCGCTGCCCGTCAGGTCGCCCAGCGCGGCCAGATAACCGAATGCGTTGACGTCGGCGTCGGGGATGCGGCCGTTCTTGCCGAAGGGATGGCGGCCGGCCAGGCCGAGTCCCCAGTCGCGCAGATCGGTGTAGCTGGCCATGGTCATCAGCGCCAGCTTGAAGTTGCGGCGCGCCTGCTCCGAGAGGGTGAAATCCGTTCCCCGGGTTGCTTTGCAGAAGTAGCCGATCATGGCGAATGCGCCGGTCGAGTAGGCGGGGTAGAAGCCGCCGTGGTGGAAGGTCGTGCCGTCGGGCTTGATGCCGCCGATGGTGCCCGGCGTGAAGCCGAGGCTCCCCGAGAGCCATACGCCGAGGCTCTTCATGGCGCGGTACTGTTCGGCCTCGTCGGGCAGCATCAGCGCGCTGACGATCTTGGGGATGAGCAGCGTGTGCCACGAGTCGAGCAGCTCGTCGCGGCCGTAGACGTAGGGTTTGCGGGTCTCCGCCAGGCCGCTCCAGTAGGCCAGCACCTTGACGTATTCGTCGGTCTTGCCGCGTGCGGCGATCTTGTCGCGCATGAGCCACATGGCGTCGTAGATCTTGCGTATGTTGTAGCCGTAGTGGTGGTTGGTTCCGTTGCCGTGGCCGAAGGCGAAGCCCTGGTCGATGGCGTGGTCCATCACCAGAAAGAAATCGTCGTCGTATTTCGGATCGTTGTTGATATGGCTGTTCAGCGCGAAGGCGTTGAGCATGTTCTCGATGTCGTCCAGGCGCAGTTCGCCTTTCGGGCGGTTGCACTCGTCGTTCGAGAGCAGCGGGGCGCCGATGATCCCGCCGTCGTCGGTGCGGCGGATCGCGGCCTTTTCGAAGGTCGCCCGGGCGCGCGGGATGATCGTGCCGTTGATGTAGTTGGCGCTCGACATGTTGGCCGCGACGATGCTTTCGATGCGCGATTTCACGGCGTCGAGCTGGGCCTTTTCTGCGGGCGTGACGTCGCGCAGCGGCTCTTCGTATTCGTACTGCTCCCACTCCCAGAGGCGCGCCCAGTGCCACAATTCGCGAGAGAGATTGCAGTTGTTGCCGGGAATCTGCTTGTCGGGGGTGATCTGGTCGTGGAGCTTGACCTCGGAGAAGGTCAGGCGGTCGAGGAACAGCTCGCCGCTTTCGACCCCGGCGGGCGTCGAGATCGTCAGCCGGGATACCTGCTGCGAGGCGTGGTCGCCCGGCATGTCGTTGTACTTGATCCAGCAGGCGCGCCAGCCCGTGAAATCCATGTGGAAATCGAACCGGTAGGGGACTTCGCCGGTGGGCGTCTCGAACGAGAACCGCATGTCGGCGTCGACGGCCCTGGGGTTGTAGATCCAGAGCATGACGCCCGCGCCCTTGACCCGCAGCGAGCGCATCAGCTGTCCGAAGTCGTTGAAGCGGAGCGTCGACGGCGCGCTCCACGACCAGCGCAGCGAACGGTTCCCGTCCTTGTAGTGGAGGCCGCTCAATTCGGCCGTGCTGTTTTCGCCGCATACGAAAGCCTTGGGAATTTCCGTTTCGAAACTGATTTTGGCGTCGATTGCCGCAGCGGCATGCTGGCCCCAAAGCGTGCTGAATAGTATCCAAATCGCTGGTACAGCGTGTTTTAACATATTTTTCATAGATTCATATTTGGTCAAAAATAGATAAAGAAATTGGTTCGCCAAAATTTTTCAAAGAGAAAATAATAAAAATTTTACATTCATCAGAAAAGATTATTAAAATATGTTGCAAGTCCGAAAAAAACTTTACCTTTGTCCGAAAAGCTGATTTGGTTTACCAAAATAATCATGTTAATCACCTAATTTATGAAGATCTTATTTAAATATGCGACCGTCGCGCTCCTCCTGGCAGGGGCTGCCGCCTGCTCGCAGCCTTCGAAGCGCGCTTCGATCATTGACGAAAACATCGCCGTCGCCGAAAAGCAGATCGGCATGCTGGCCGATTCGAGCGAGACGGGCGGTGTGATCCGCATCCCCTCGACCTGGAAGAACGGGCGGATCGACTACGTGCCCGTCGACGACTGGGTGAGCGGTTTCTTCGCCGGGACGCTGTGGTACATGTACGAACTGACGGGCGACGAGGCATGGGCCGCGCGCGCACGGAAGCATACCGAGATCCTCGATTCGGTGCAGTACCTGCAATGGCATCACGACGTGGGCTTCATGGTCTACGACAGCTACGGCAACGGACTGCGGCTGAAAAACATACCCGGCTACGAGGATGTGATCGTCCAGACGGCCAAGTCGCTCGCGACGCGTTTCCGGCCGGTGCCGGGCGTCATCCAGTCGTGGGACGCCGACCGCGGCTGGCAGGGCGAGCGCGGCTGGCAGTGCCCGGTGATCATCGACAACATGATGAATCTCGAACTGATGTTCAAGGCCACGGAGTTTTCGGGCGACAGCACCTATTATAATATCGCGGTGAAGCATGCCGACCGAACGATGAAGGAGCACTTCCGCGACGATTACAGCTGCTATCACGTCGTGGACTACGACCTGACGACGGGCGACGTGCGCGGACGCTGCACGGCGCAGGGCTATGCCGACGATTCGGCGTGGGCGCGCGGACAGGCATGGGCCGTCTACGGCTATACGGCCTGCTACCGTTACACGGGCGACAAACGCTACCTCGACCATGCGCGGAAGGTGGCCGGTTTCATGCTGGGCGACAAGAACATGCCCGCCGATCTGGTTCCCTACTGGGACTACGATGCGCCGAACATTCCCAATGAACCGCGCGACGTCTCGACGGCGGCCATCATCGCTTCGGCGTTCTACGAAATGTACACCTATACGGGGGACGGGCTGTATAAGCAGAAGGCCGACCGGATCGTCGAGTCGCTCTCGTCGCCGGCCTACCGCGCTCCGGTGGGCGGCAACGGCGGGTTCCTGCTGATGCACTCCGTGGGCAGCATCCCGCACGGCAGCAATATCGACGTGCCGCTGAACTACGCAGATTACTATTTCCTTGAGGCGCTGATCCGCAAGGGCCGCGTGGAGGCGGGCGAACCTTTGTTTTAAACCGGACGCCCATGTATAAACTGTTGTTTCTCGCCGCTGCGTCGGTGTGGTCGTGGGCCGCACCGGCGCAGTCGGTGCGGGAGGTCGCCGATGCGCGGATTCTTTCGTTCGAGGAGTCTGCGGCGCCTTTCACGGCGTCGGAAGGCTCGTCGCTGTCCGTCTCGGGCGACCATTACAAGCACGGCGCCCACGCGCTCCGCTGGCAATGGTCGCGGGCGGGCGCCCGGGTGCGCATCGAATCCCCGGTGGGTTACCTGTCGGAAAATCCCAATCCCAGGGAGACCTCCGTTTCGACCTTCGTGTTCTGGGTCTACGCCCCGAAGGCGCTCGACGGGAAACTGCGTTTCGAGTTCCGCAAGGAGGGGCGCACCTGCGCGTGGTTCGACTACGGACTGGAGTTCACCGGCTGGCGCGGGGCATGGGTGGCTTTCGACCGCGACATGCAGGGCCGGCCCGAGGAGGGGATGGACGAGCTGGTCGTCACGGCGGAGGGCGTCGAACGGGGCGAGTTGTATTTCGACCACCTGATTCTCTCCTCGTTTCAGGACGTGCGGCACCATACGGCCGATTTCCAGGCGCCGTTCATCAACGCCGCGACCACGAGCCACTGGCTCACGCTGCTGCAATCGTGGCGCAATCCGATGCCCGCACTCCCCGCCGCGGTCGGTGAGGGGGAGCGGCGCGATATGGCGACCGTCGAACGGCGTCTGCGCGAACTGCTGCTCGAAGGCCGGAAGCCGATGGCGATGAAGACCCTGCGCAAACGCTTCGACGCATACGGCATTGCGGAAAATCCCGACGGGACGCTTCGGGGCAAGCCGATCTGGTTCGTGCGCTATGCCGAGACCTATATTAATCTGGGCCATCCCGATGTCGGCAAACTGTTCAACGACAACGGCCAGACGCTGCGCAAATACAACGACTTCCTGTTCCAGGTCGCCGTGGCCCACGATGCCGCTGCGGACGCCGCCGAGCGGGCGGAGCTGGAGCGGATGTATGTGCTGCTGACGCGGCATCTTCTGGATCAGGGCTTCGCCGCGGGAAGTGCGCAGGGAACCCTGCACCACTTGGGGTACAGCATGCGCAATTTTTACACGGCTCCCGTCATCATGCGCGACGTGCTGCGTCGCGCCGGGCTGGAACACGACGTGCAGCAGGCTATGGAGTGGTTTTCGGGCGTGGGCGAGGTGAAACTTCCGCCGGCGGAGCCGGGGATGGACATCGACGCGTTCAACACCTCGCTCGTCGGCCGTCTGGCGAGCATCGTGATGCTCCCGGACACCCCGGTGAAGGCGGCCTGGCTGGAGGCGTTCTCCCGTTGGGTCGACAACGGATATAAGGTCACCGAGGGGACCGGGCCCTGCTTCAAGAGCGACGGCACGGTCTTCCACCACCGGCGTCACTACCCGGCCTATGCCGTGGACGGGTTCAGCGGCGGGGCCGTGAATGCCGTGTGGCTGTTGTCGAAGACGCAGTTCGCGGTGAGCGCCGAAAGCCATGCCATTCTGAAACGCGCGCTGCTCGAAATGCGCTTCTACTGCAATCTGCGGTCGTTTCCGCTGGCCCTTTCGGGCCGTCATCCCGACGGCCGCGGAGAACTGGTCCCGTGGCATTATGCCCGGCTGGCCGTCGCGGGTACGCCCGACGGCCGCGGGGAGATCGACCCGGAGCTGGCCGCCGCCTACCTGCGTGTGGCCCAAGGAAAAGACGCTTATACGCGGCTGTTCGCCGAAAAGGGCTTCGCTCCCGAACCTTCGCCTGCGGGGAACCGCGTCTACGGCTACAATGCCTCGGTGTCGCACCGGCGCGCCGACTGGCTGGTGACCGTCGCGGGCCACAGCCGCTATCTCTGGTCGGCGGAGATTTACCAGGGAGCCAACCACTACGGCCGCTACCTGACGCACGGCAGCATGCAGCTGCTTGCAGACGGCGATCCCGTGAGCGCCTTCGGCAGCGGGTTCCGGCAGGAGGGCTGGGACTGGCGGCACATTCCCGGGACGACGGCGCTCGAAATCCCGATGGAGCGGATGAAGGCCGACATCCGGAACGTCGACACCGCGTCGGGCTACGAGGAGATGCTCCTCTCCGACGAGGCCTTCGCCGGAGGCGTCAGCCACAGGGACCGCGACGGGGTGTTCGCGATGGAACTCCACGAGCACGACAAATACAACGGTTCGCTGCGGGCGCGCAAGTCGTGGTTTTTCTTCGACAACCGCATCGTCTGTATGGGTTCCGACATCGAAAACAAGGCCGAGGGCGGTGTGCATACGACGCTGTTCCAGAATTTTCTGGCGGACGCGGCCGATCCGCTCGTCGTGAACGGCGAGGCGGTGACGCAGTTCCCCTACCGGGCCGAACTTGCGGGCGGCGCCGTCCTGCGCGACAACCTGCGCAACGCTTACTTCGTGCCGAAAGGTAGGGTAGTCGTTTCGAAATCACTTCAGCGTTCGCTCGACGAGGAGACCGACGCCCCGACGCAGAACAATTTCGCAACGGCGTGGATAGATCACGGCAGCGGGTCCGTCAGCGGCGGCGGGTACGAATACATGCTGGCCGTGCACGCTTCGGACGAAGAGGCGGCCCGCTACGCGCGGGAACTTCCCTACGAGGTGCTGCGCCGCGACGCCTCGGCGCATATCCTGCGCGACAGGCCGTCGGGCATTACGGGCTATGCCCTTTTTGCGGCCGGTAAGGTGGGCGAGGGGTTGCTGGAAAGCGTTTCGCTGCCTTCGCTGGTGATGATCGGCGGGGATGGCGAAGGGCTGACGGTGAGCGCTGCGGACCCCGACCTGCGTTTCTACGAGGGGCCGAGCGACGAGGTGTTCGATGCCGACGGCAGGCGCGCCGAGCGGAGCGTCTACTCCCGCAAGTGGATCGACAATCCCTCGGGAGAGTCGCAGCTGAAGGTCGTGATCCGCGGCCGCTGGCGGCCGGAGGGCGATACGCCGGAGTGCCGGATCGAACCCGCGGGCGAAAACACCGCTTTGATCTTCACGTGCCGCGAAGGTGCGACGCGCGAAGTGAACCTGATTGAAATGAAATAAGACACGATGTTGAAAATTAGAATTGCAATTCCGTTTGCGGGCCTCGCCCTGACGGCCTGCGGGCAGTCGGAGGCCGGGCGCCCCAACGTGATCTACGTATTTCCGGACCAGTATCGCAACTCCTCGCTGGGGTTCTGGAGCGATCCGGAGTTCGCCGCCGAGGTGGGGTGGAAGGGCGATCCGGTCGCAACGCCCAACCTCGACCGCTTCGCCCGCGAAGCCACGGTGCTGACCGAGGCGGTGAGCAATTTCCCCGTGAGCAGCCCCCACCGGGGCATGTTGCTTTCGGGCATGTATCCCGAGCGGAACGGCGTGGTGCTGAACTGTATGTCGGAGCGTCCCGAAAGTTCGCTGCGCGAGGACGCCGAGTGTATCGGCGACGTCTTCTCGGCGGCGGGCTACGACTGCGCCTACATCGGCAAGCTGCACGCCGACTTCCCGACGAAGAACAACCCCCAGCGTCCGGGAACCTACGTCAGCGACGCCGTTCCCGAGTGGGACGCCTACACGCCGCCCGAACGCCGCCACGGGTTCAACTACTGGTACTCCTACGGCACCTACGACGTGCACAAGCATCCCCATTACTGGGATACCGACGGCAACCGTCACGATGTCGACGAGTGGTCGCCGCGGCACGAAGTTTCGAAAGCCATCGAATATATCGAAAACAAGGGCGGCGTGCGCGATCCCGAAAAACCGTTCCTGATGATGATCGGCATGAATCCGCCGCATTCGCCCTACGCTTCGACCGACGACTGCGACCTGGAGGGGTATGAACGTTACAAGGACAAGTCGCTGACCGAACTGCTCGTGCGCGACAACGCCGACACGACGATGGCCAAGGCCGCCGCCGTGCGTTACTATTTTGCCAACGTGAGCGGTATCGACCGCGAGTTCGGCCGCCTGCTCGCTGCGCTGGACAGGGCGGGGCTTACGGAGAACACGATCGTGGTCTTCGCTTCGGACCACGGCGAGACGATGACCAGCCATTCGACCGACGACCCCAAGAACTCGATCTGGCGCGAGTCGCTGAACATTCCCTTTCTGGTGCGCTATCCGGGGCGGGTGCCGCACCGTGTGGACGATCTGCTGCTCTCGACGCCCGACATCATGCCGACGCTGCTGGGGCTGGCGGGCCTCGGGGAGCGGGTTCCCGCGAGTGTCGAGGGGCGCGACTACTCGGCCGTGCTGCGGCAGGACGCCGTGCAGCCCGAACGCCCGCGCGCTGCCCTTTACATGCGCAACCTCGACGGCGGGCGCGATGCCGACGGACTGGTCCGCGGCTTCTTCGCCCAGGCGCGCGGCGTGAAGACCGCAACGCATACGATGGAGCTGCGTATCGGCCGCGACGGGACGCTCGAACGCGTGCTGATGTTCGACGATGCGGCCGATCCCTACCAGCTGCACAACCTCGCGCCGGAGGAGCATCCCGCGCTGTTCGCCGCGCTGTGCCGCGAACTGGCTGTGTTGCTGCGCGACAACGACGACGTGTGGTTCCGCGAGGGCGTCTTGTCCGACGTGGTTCCCTATGATACGAATAACTAACAATCAATCGGATATGAATAAATTGTTTTTGTGGATTGCAGCGGCCTCGGCCTTTGTGCTGCAATCGTGTGAGAACACCGACGGCATCCGCGACGAGATCGGGAGCCTGCGCGACCGGGTGATTGCGCTGGAGGCGAAGATCGGCAGCGTGAACACCTCCATCGTGGCGCTCCACAAGTTGATGGACGAGTCGACGATCATCGTCGGGATCGAACCCAACGCAAAGGGGTACGAGATCGAGTTGAGCGACGGAACCCGGCTGCCCGTCATCCTCGGTGAGAAGATCGAGGCGCTGGTTCCCGTCATGGGCATCGACGCCGAGGGCTACTGGACCGTGAGCCTCGACGGCGGAGCCACTTCCGAGCGGCTGAAGGTCGGCGGAGAGTACGTTTCGGCATGGCCCGTTTCGGGCGGCGACCATAAGCCCGGCGCCGAGGGCGTCACCCCGCAGCTGAAGGTTTCGGCCGACGGGGAGTGGCTCGTGAGCCTCGACGGCGGGGCGACCTACGCGCCGCTTTTGCAAAACGGACAGCCGGTCAATGCCTTGGGGGATAAAGTCGTCGTCAGTTACAGTTCGGCCTTCAAGTCGGTGACTTACGACGCGACGACCGGACTTTTGGCGGTCGAACTGCTCGACGGCGAAAAACTTACGCTTCCCGTCTTCGACGATTTCGGACTGACGGTGACGGCTTCCGACAACGAGACTTTCCGCCTCGGGGAGACCCGGGCTTTCGAGGTCGTGCAGAACAACGTCGCCGAGGCGGTGATCGACGCGCCTGCGGGCTGGACGGCCGTGCTTGGCGAGACGACGCTGACGGTCAAGGCTCCCGCGACGTTCGACGCCGCTTCGCAGCAGGCGGCGGTCTCGGTGACGGTCTATTCGGACAGGAAATACCGGAAACTCGTCACGCTGAACGTGACGCTGCTCGACGAGCAGGTGGATGCCAACGCCGCTCTGGCATGGCGGAATTTTAAGGCCGGAACTGCGGATAACGTCCTGCTCGATTATTCGTATGCCGGTTACAAGCACGGCGAGGAGGCTCCGGCCGATGTCTGGGGACTGGGCTACAAGGTTTACAACGTCGTCGACTACGGCGCCGATCCCACGGGCGTCAGGTCCTCGCGCGGGGCGTTGGCTGCGCTGCTCAAGGAGCTGAAACTCTCCGGACGGAGCGATGCGGGGGCGAACCTCGCGAATGCCAATGCCCGGGCGGTGATCTATTTCCCCGAGGGGCGTTTCGTCCTCCACAACGACGACGACAACGTGGTGGACCCAACCTCCGCCAACCAGAAATACACCGATTCGAAGGGGAACAACCGCAGCGAGGAGATTTTCATTCGCGGGGGTTATTTCGTGCTCAAGGGCGCGGGCCGCGGCAAGACGATGCTCGTCATGGACACGCCCAACCTGCCGAACAACTCGGAGCAGATGTGGTCGTCGCCCATGATGATCAATATCAAGCACAATTCGGGACTTTCGGACCTCACGACGGTGACGGGCGACGCCGCACGCGGCACGTTCTCGGTGGAGGTGGCTTCGGCGGCCGGCATCGGGAAGGGCGACTGGGTGTGCCTTTCGCTTTCGAACAACGACCCGACGCTGGTGGCGCAGGAGCTGGCGCCGCACCGGGTCGAGGGAAACATGACCGATATTCAGACCATTACGGTCGAGGACTATCACCAGGTGGCTTCCGTAAGCGGCAACCGCGTGACCTTCGCCGAACCGATCATGTACGCCGTGGAGGCCAAATGGGGCTGGAAAATCCGCAAGTATCCCCATTATGAACATGTCGGCGTCGAGGACCTCACGTTCGAGGGCCGCTCGAAGGAGAACTTCGGCCACCACGCTTCGTGGGAGGACGACGGGGCTTACAAGCCGCTCAACATGATGCGTCTGACCGATTCGTGGATTCGCCGCGTCGATTTCAGGGGCGTCAGTGAGGCGTTGTCGATCGTGTCGAGCGCCAACTGCTCGGCCTACGACATCGAGATCAGCGGCAACCGCGGCCACTCGGGCGTGCGCTCGCAGTCCTCGTCGCGCATCTTCATCGGCAAGGTCTGCGACCGCAGCCGCGGGCAGGCTGTCTCGCCGCCCTATACGAGCACGGGGTATTTCGAAAACGCCGGACAGTACCACGCCTCGGGTGTGTCGAACACCTCGCTGGGGGCCGTGCTGTGGAACAACACGTGGGGTGACGACGCCTTCTTCGAGTCGCACTCCAGGCAGCCGCGCGCCACGCTCGTCGACCGCTGCACGGGCGGATTCGTGCAATGGCGTTTCGGCGGCGACGAAACCAACGTGCCCAACCACCTGGGCGACCTGACGATCTGGAATCTGAACGCCACGCGTGCGGCGCACGATTTCGGGGCCGAACCGTTCAAGTGGTGGCTCTCCTCGGACAAGTGGTGGAAGACCATGCCGCCGATCATCGTCGGATTCCACGGCGCGGCGGTCACCTTCGACGAGAGCGCCGAACAGGTGAAATACCTCGAAAGCAACGGCGCGGCCGTCGAGCCGCTGTCGCTCTACGAAGCGCAGCTGCGCCAGCGGTTAGGGTATGTCCCCGCATGGCTCAATTCATTGAAATAGAATAAAAAACCAAACATATTATGAAAAAGTATCTGATCCTGATCTTCGTCGCGCTGGCTGCGGTTTTCCAGTCGTGCGACAACAACGACGACCTGTGGGATGCGATCGACGACCTGAAGAGCCGCGTGCAGGCGCTCGAAACGCAGGTCGACGCGCTGAACGGCAACATCGAGGCGTTGCAGAAACTCTACGGCGGCGCCACGATCTCCAAGGTCGAGACCTCCGATGGCAAATACGTCGTCACGCTGACCAACGGCGAGACTATCGAATTGGTGCAGGGCAGCGAGGCCGAGGCTGTGATTCCGATCGTCTCGATCAACGACAAGGGCGAGTGGCAGGTGTCGACCGACAACGGAGCCACGTTCACCTCGCTCGGCGTGAAGGCCGTGGCCGAGGACGGCACGACGCCCCGGTTCCGCATCGACGAGGCCACCGGCTACTGGCAGGTGAGCTACGACGGCGGCACCTCCTTCGAAAATGTGAAGGACACCAAGGGCCAGCCCGTCAAGGCCATCGGCTCGGGTACGGTGACCGACAAGTTCTTCGAGGAGGTGAAGGTCGACGGCGGCGACCTCTATATCAGGCTGCTCGGCGGCGAGGAACTGCGCATTCCGATCGTGAGCGATTTCTTCTGCCGGATCGTCACGCCGACCGAGGGCGTGCAGACGTTCGACGCCGGGGCCACCAAACGTTTCGTGGTGGAGATCCGAGGGGTCGAGCAGGTGAAACTGTCGGCTCCCGAGGGCTGGTCGGCACGCCTGACCGATGCCGTGGATGAGAGGGCCGAACTGATCGTGACGGCCCCCGCAGCCGTGACCCGCGCCACGGCCGACACGTCGAAGGACGTGGCGGTCGAGGCCTTTGCGGCCGGCGGGCTTTCGACGGTGGCCAAAATCCAGGTCGAGAGCACTGGAACGGCTCCCGCCGCTCCGACGGTTGCGGTGACCAACTCCGCGACGGTCGAACCCACGCAGTCGGCGCTGACCTTCGACGTTGCGCCCTCGGCCAATGCCGACGGCTGGAAATACCTCTGCCTCAAATCGACGGAAGCGGCTCCCGACGCCGCCAGGGTCCTTGCCGAAGGCACGGCCGGTACGGGTACGGGCGTGACGGTCGGGAATCTCGAAGCCAATACGGCCTATACGATCTACGTGGTCGCCTATGCCGGCGATCTGACGAGCGAGGTGGCAAGCGTCGGGAACACGACGGCGGAGGCTCCCGTTACCGCCGAGGCGGACTACTACCAGGATTATCAGGACGGGAAAGACATCGCGCTGGGCGACCTGACGATCAATAAGACGGTCTATCCGAAAGCGCAGCTGCTCAAGCCCTCCGAACTGACCGCTGCGATCATTACGGCCGGAGGTTTGATTTTCGTCGACAACTCCGATGCTGCCGATCTGTCGTTCACGATTTCGGGCGCGTCGATCAATATGGGCGACATCGTGCTGATCGGCCGTTATCCCGAACGTGCGCAGGCGACGATCTCCGGGCCGGAACTGCGTTGCAAGTACAATGCGGCTTTCAAGAACCTGCATATCGCGGCTTCGGGCAATTACAACCTCTTTACGACGACCAATGCCACCTATGATCCGACGCTGCATGTCGAGGATTGTACCGTGGATGCCGCCTACAATGTGGTTTACGATTCGCACAATACGCAGAATTTCAAGAGTGTCTATTTCGGGAATTCGATCGTGAAGATGACCGTCGCCAACAAGCCGTTCTATTCGACCAAATCGAAAGGAGCCTATACGCAGCAGTCGATCCGTTTGGAGAATAATGTCTTCTATGCCGAAACGCCTTTGCAGAACTACCTGATCAACTGCGGGGACAGGTCGCAGGCATTCCAGACGACCCGGCTTCAGGTCGAGGTGACGAACAATACGATTTATAACATTTACCAGCCGAACATTATGATCCGGGCTTATGTCCTCGCAGGGCTGACCGTGACCAAGAATGTCGGGTATTATACCGGTGTTACCGCGAAAAATTATCTGACGGGTGTGTATGACACGGCTGGATTTACGGCTGACAAGGCGGAGGTAACCTATAATTACCTCTACACCGCGCCGGTCAGCGATACGAATTTCTGGTCGGCGAAGCATACCGGAAGCTACACGCCTGCAAACAACCAGATGGGCGACGGCGTGGAAGCTCCGTTCTCTTCGATGGATGCGGCGAAGGGGTATTTCCCGGTCGACGCTTCGGTGGTGAAGACGGGTGCAGGAGCGACCTACGACACGAAGGCGTGGTTCAAGACGGAGTAATTCCGGCTTGCCGTAACGAAAAACTCCGGCCTGCATTTTCGCAGGCCGGAGTTTTTTTCGTTGAGCCGAAGAGGCGGATCAGCCGATCCAGCTTGTCAGAATCTTCATGCCGCCGTCGGGCGTGAAGGCGAGCGAACGGGCCGAAGCCGGAATCAGGACCGTTTCGCCCTGGTGCACCGGAACCGCTGCGCCGCTGTCGTCGGTGAGCGTGCCGCGGCCCTCGATGCAGATCGCCACGACGAACGAGTCGAGCGACGCGAGGTCGAGCGTCTCGGGGCGGGTCAGATCGTAGAGCGACGTGGTGAAATAAGGGCACGACACCAGCTCTACGCGCGTGTCCTGCGCCGGCTCGTAATGCGTCCGGTAATCGGGCAGCACGGTGTAGTCGATGGCGCCCTTCGCCAGTTCGGTGTGCAGTTCGCGGGTGTTGCCGTTGGCATCGCGGCGGTTGAAATCGTAGATGCGGTAGGTGATGTTCGAGGTCTGCTGGATTTCGGCGATGAACGACCCCGCGCCGATCGAGTGCACACGTCCCGCGGGCAGGAAAAACACGTTGCCCGGTGCGATCTTGTAGTCGGCCAGGATGTCCGTGATGGTGTTGTCCCCGACGCTGGCCTCGTACTCGGCCGGCGTTACCTGCTTCGAGAAGCCCGAACGCAGGTGCGCGTCCTTATCCGCCGACACCACGTACCACATTTCGGTCTTGCCCTTGGATTTGTGGCGTTCCCATGCCAGCTCATCGTTCGGGTGCACCTGGATCGAGAGGTCCTGCCGGGCGTCGATGAACTTGATCAGCAGTGGGAACTCCTCGCCGAAACGCCCGTAGTTGGCTTTGCCCAACAGCGCCGCGCCGTGACGGGCGATCAGTTCCGGGAGCGATGTCCCGGCTTCGGGGCCTTCGGCGACGACGGACTCGTTGTCCTTGACGCCCGAAAGCTCCCAGCTTTCGCCGATGTTGCGCTGGTCGGTGGCGATTCCCTTGTAAGGGGCGATCTTCTCGCCGCCCCAGATCAGGGATTTCAGAATCGGTTGAAATTTATACATGGTCGATCTATTTTATGCGTTTTCCGTGTCGAGCTGGCTCAAGGCGAAAGCGTATGCTCCGACCGAAATGGCCTGGCTCGCGCCGAGTTTCGAAATGGTCACGCCGATGCGTTTCTGCGGGTCGTAGGCCACGTAGCGGTCCGTGCCGTAGACTTTCAGGGGCCGCTGCGCGCCCTTGGCGAATTCGCGGAATTCAGTCTCGTCGTCCAGATCGTAAACCTTCATCTGCACGCGGTTCAACTCGTTGCCGTTGAGCTGGTGCATCTTCGAACGCAGCTCGTTCAGCAGGCTGGGCATGATCCATTTGCGGGCCGCCGTGATGCCGCCGCCGATGACGATCAGGCCGTCCACCAGCGTCACGGCCGTAGCCATGGCGTCGCCGGCGATCTCGCCCATTTCGGCAAAAGCCTTCTTCGCGGCCTCGACATCTCCCGGGCGTTTACCCTCGGCGATTTCGCAGATATCTTTCGGTTCGAAGGTGTGGTTCACGTCGCCCGAAGCTTCGCCGTAGATGCGTTTCACGGCACGGATCGACGCCCCGTCCTCGACGATGATTTCGGGCATTTTCTTGTGACGCAGGCAGAACGTCTCGACGCATGAGTTGTCGCCGCGGTTCAGCCGGTTGTCGATCACAAGGCCCACGCCGAGTCCCGTGCCGAAGGTGTAGCCGACGAGGTTTTTGTATTTCTTCGGGCTTCCCAGCGCTTCGAGCCGGGCGTTGACCTCGGGCAGGGCGCCTCCCAGCGCCTCGCCGTAGGCGAACAGGTCGCCGTCGTTGTTGATGTATACCGGGATGCCGAATTTCGCTTCGAGGAACGGACCCAGCGCCACGCCTTCGCGGAACGACGGGAAGTTGGGCAGATAACCGCCGATGATGCCGTTCGGATAGTCGGCCGGGCCGGGGAATGCGAAACTGATGGCTACGGGTTTTTCGGACAGACGGTCGATGACGGCCTGGAACCCTTCGACCATCGTCGCGAGGCATTTGTCGAGGTTCTCGGCATGCGACGGGAGGGTGATCGGCTCCACAATGAATTTGTTGGCCTGCATGGCGCCGAAAACGAGGTTCGTGCCGCCGGCGTCGAGGGTGATGACCACCCGGTTGTCATGGCTGTACATATTGAGTAGTTTTGTTTGGATTGCCGGTGTTCCGGCAGGCAAAGATACATAAAAATTGAACGGGTGCAAAACCGAATTGCGCGAAAAAGGCCGGCGACTGCTGCCGCCGGCCTTTTTCAGGACCTTGCCTTGTGTCAGTTGTTTTCGGGACGCAGCTTGCGCACGACGGCGCCGGTCTGCCACATCTCGCTTTCGCGCATCTCGCGCAGCTCCTCGTTGAGCTTCTCGCGGTAGTCGGGTTTGCTGTTCAGGTCGATCGAACGCTGGGCCTCGTTGCCGGCGGCCACCTCCCTGTACAGCTCTTCGAAGACGGGTTTCGTGGCGTCGCGGAACTTCTTCCACCAGTCCAGCGCGCCGCGCTGGGCCGTGGTCGAACAGTTGGCGTACATCCAGTCCATGCCGTTCTCCGAGACCAGCGGCATGAGCGACTGGGTCAGCTCCTCGACCGTTTCGTTGAAGGCCTCCGAGGGGGTGTGGCCGTTGGCGCGCAGCGTGTCGTACTGGGCGGCGAAGATGCCCTGGATGGCGCCCATCAGCGTGCCGCGCTCGCCCGTGAGGTCGGAGTAGACCTCGCGCTTGAAGTCGGTTTCGAACAGGTAGCCCGAACCCACGCCGATGCCCAGCGCCACGACGCGTTCGAAGGCGCGGCCTGTGGCGTCCTGGAACACCGCATAGCTCGAATTGAGTCCGCGGCCCTGGAGGAACATGCGCCGCAGCGAGGTTCCCGAGCCTTTCGGGGCGATCAGGATCACGTCCACGTCGGCCGGGGGCACGATGCCCGTGCGCTCCTTGTAGGTGATGCCGAAGCCGTGGGAGAAATAGAGGGCCTTGCCCGGCGTGAGGTGCTTTTTGATTGAAGGCCATACGGCGATCTGCCCGGCGTCGGAGAGCAGGTACTGGATGATCGTGGCGCGCTCGGCGGCCTCCTCGATGCCGAAAAGCGTCTGGCCCGGCACCCAGCCGTCGGCTACGGCCTTGTCCCAGCTCGCGGAGCCTTCGCGCTGGCCCACGATGACCCTGAATCCGTTGTCGCGCAGGTTGAGCGACTGTCCGGGGCCTTGCACGCCGTAGCCGATGACGGCGATGGTCTCGTCCTTGAGTGTTTCGAGCGCTTTTTCCAGAGGAAATTCCTCGCGGGTTACGACGTTCTCTTCGACGCCGCCGAAATTGATCTTTGCCATGGTTTTCGTGATTTTTAGTTTGTTATATGTTCTGAAAGTTATTTTTCGCTTTTGCTCCCTTCTTCATCGGATTCGGCCCTTAAACGGTCGATTTCTTCAAGGTACTCGTTCAGCAGCTCGCGCCGCGACTTGATGATGGCCACCGTGCCGCTGCGCACGAACTGCTGTACGCCGTAGGGTTGCAGCAGGCGGAACAACGCCTGCGTGTCGGCCTTGTGGCCGGTCTTCTCGACGACGATGTAGTCCTCGTCGATCTCCAGAATGCGGACGTTGTGTTCCCTGACGAGTTGTTCGACGCCCCGGCTGCGGGTCACCTTGTAGAGGGCGATCTCCTGCTGCACGACCTCGTCGGGGGTGTAGACGAAGGTCTTCAGCACGTCGATCTTCTTCTCGACCTGCCGCACGAGTTTGTCGACCTGGTCGGGTGTGGTGCGGACCACGATGGTGAATTTGTGGATGCCCTGCAACGCCGATTCCGAGGTCGTGAGGCTCTCGATGTTCACGTCGCGGCAGGTGAAGACGGTGGTGATCTGGCTCAGCAGGCCCACCTTGTTCTCCGAAAACACGGTGATGATGTATTCCTGTTCCATACGCTGTTTCGTTTTATTCGAACCGGATTTCCGATACCGGGGCGCCCGCCGGGACCATCGGGAAAATGTTCTCTTCGCCCTCGACGCGCACCTCCAGCAGGAAGGCGCCTTCGGAGGCTTTCATGGCGGCGATGGCCTCGTCGAGTTCCTCGCGCCGTTCGACGCAGCGGTACGAAAGGCCGTTGCCGCGGGCGATCAGCCCGAAATCGGGGTTGACCATCTCCGTAAAGGAGTAGCGGCGGTCGTAGAACAGCTCCTGCCATTGGCGCACCATGCCGAGGAACGAGTTGTTCAGCAGGACGATTTTCACGGGGATCTTCGACTGGAAGATCGTGCCCAGCTCCTGAATGGTCATTTGCAGGCCGCCGTCGCCGACGAAAAGGACGACTTCGCGGTCGGGGGCGCCCAGCTTGGCCCCGATGGCAGCCGGAAGTCCGAATCCCATCGTGCCGAGACCGCCCGAGGTAACCACGCTGCGCGTGCGGCGGAATCCGAAATAGCGCGCGGCGTTCATCTGCTGCTGGCCCACGTCGGTCACCAGCACCGCGTCGTTGCGGTAGGCCCGGGCCACGGCGGCGACCGCCTCGCCCATGCGGATACGCCCCTCGGCGGGGTGCACGGCCTTGCGGATGACGGCTTCGTATTCGATCTGGTCGCAGGCGCGGAATCCGGCGATCCATTGGCTGTGGTCGCGTTTGCGGATACGCTCGGTGATGAGCGGCAGGGAGCGTTTCACATCGCCCACGACCGCCACGTCGGCCGGGATGATCTTGCCGATCTCCGCGGGGTCGATCTCCAGGTGGATCACCTTGGCGTTGGCGCCGAAATGCGCGGGATTCCCCGTCACGCGGTCGTCGAAACGCATGCCCACGGCCACGAGCAGGTCGCACTCCTGGTTCTTGATGTTGGGACCGTAGTTGCCGTGCATGCCCAGCATGCCCACGTTTTGCGGATGGTCGGTCGGCAGGGCCGAGAGACCCAGCAGGGTCGAGGCGGCGGGCATGCCGCTCTTGTCGAGCAGCGCCCGCAGCTCGGCTTCGGCGTTGCCCAGGATGACGCCCTGACCCACCATGACCAGCGGACGGCGGGCCTGGTCGATCAGCCGTGCGGCTTCGGCGATGCGTTCCGCGTCGGGTGCGGGCGCGGGGAGGTAACTGCGGATCGAGGTGATTTTTTCGTAGCGGAACGGAGCTGTTCCGCATTGTGCGTCCTTGGTGATGTCGACCACGACGGGACCCGGACGGCCCGAGCGGGCGATGTAGAAGGCCTTGGCGATGGCCGCGGGAATGTCCTCGGTGCGCTTGACCTGGCAGTTCCATTTGGTGACGGCCTGCGTGATGCCGATGAAATTGGTCTCCTGAAAGGCGTCGGTGCCCAGCAGCGCGGAGCCGACCTGTCCGGTGACGAGCACCAGCGGCGTGGAGTCCATCAGCGCGTCGGCCAGCCCCGTCACGGTGTTCGTGGCGCCGGGACCCGAGGTCACCAGACAGACCCCGACGCGGCCGCTGACGCGGGCATAGCCCTGTGCGGCGTGCACGGCGCCCTGCTCGTGGCGCACGAGGATGTGGCGCAGGCGGTCGCGGTAGTCGTAAAGCGCGTCGTAGACGGGGATGATCGCGCCTCCGGGATAGCCGAAAACGGTTTCGACGCCCTCTTGGAGAAATGATTCGATCAGGGCCTTCGATCCCGTCATCGAGGGATCGGAGGCCGCGCGTCGCTCTTCGGGACGGAGTGTTTGAGAGGTATTCATTGCGGGTCCGTTTTTTATTCTTCGTTATCGTCGACGATACGTACGGCGCCTTTGTCGGCCGAGCTGACCAGCCGGGCATAGGCGCGCAGCGACGCCGGAACGCGGCGGTCGCGGCCGGCGGGGCGGAAGCGTTCCTGTGCGGCCATGCGGGCGGCGATCTCCGCGTCGTCGACCGCGAGGCGGATCGAGCGGCCGGGGATGTCGATCTCGATCTCATCGCCCGTGCGGACGACGGCGATCTCCCCGCCCGAGGCGGCTTCCGGCGAGACGTGGCCGATCGAAAGCCCCGAGGTTCCGCCCGAGAAACGCCCGTCGGTGATCAGCGCGCAGGCCTTGTCGAGGTGTTTCGACTTGAGGTACGACGTGGGGTAGAGCATCTCCTGCATGCCCGGGCCGCCCTTGGGGCCTTCGTAGCGGATGACGACCACTTCGCCCGGCTGCACCTCGTCGGCGAGAATGCCGTTCATGGCCTGCTCCTGCGATTCGTAAACGCGCGCCGGGCCGCGGAAGACGAACAGTTTTTCGTCCACGCCGGCGGTTTTGACGACGCAGCCCTGCCGGGCGATGTTGCCCGTCAGCACGGCCAGTCCGCCGTCGCGGAAATAGGCGTGCTCCACGTCGCGGATGCAGCCCGCCGTGCGATCGGTGTCGGGTTCTTCGTAGTAGGAGTGCTGTGCGCCCAGCTCGCGGCTGTAATGGCCTGCCGGGGCGCTGAGCGCGCGGCGTCGCGCGGCGTCGGCGGCTGCCGGGTTGAGAATGTCGCAGGCCGGGATCGCTTCGCCCAGCGTGCGCCCGTCGACGCGCAGGACCGAGGTGTCGAGCAGTCCGGCACGGTCAAGCTCGCCCAGAATGGCGAAGATGCCTCCGGCGCGGTTGACGTCCTGGATGTGGTAGTGCGAGTTGGGGGCGACCTTGCAGAGCACCGGGACCCGGCGCGAAAGGCGGTCGATGTCCTGCATCGTGAAATCGACGCCGGCCTCGTGGGCCACGGCCAGCAGGTGCAGGACCGTGTTGGTCGAGCCGCCCATGGCGATGTCTAACGACATGGCGTTTTCGAAGGCGGCCTTCGTGGCGATCGAACGCGGAAGCACCCGCTCGTCGCCCTCGAAGTAGTAACGTTCGGCATTGCGGACGATGAGCGCCGCAGCGTCTTCGAACAGCCGGCGGCGATTGACGTGGGTGGCGACGATCGTGCCGTTGCCCGGCAGCGAGAGACCCAGCGCCTCGGTCAGACAGTTCATCGAGTTGGCCGTGAACATGCCCGAGCACG
>OGDU01000857.1_pt1 | contig 27781 bp, 19 predicted proteins | sample 1570371 | NCBI WGS metagenome assembly OGDU01 (sample SAMEA2581977, study PRJEB24529) | metagenome | biome: Human gut stool | place: China | collected 2011
ATGCAGATGAACGCTTCCGACGGCCCGCACTACGGCGCCAACGTCAAGCTCGACGAGGCTGGCTCCTACAAGCTCGTGCTGAAGATCGAATCTCCGGAGAAGAAGGGTTGGATGCTGCATGTTGATCCGGAAACCGGCGTCAAGGGCCGCTTCTGGACCGAGCCGCTCGAGGTCACTTTCCCGGAGTGGAACTACACCCCGCAGGAGTGGTGATCTGAAACGTGAGTTCCGGCACATGCCAAGCGAAATGGTTTGGATGTAAGCCTGAATTCATGTTGAGATTCAACTCGTGGTTAACGCCGTTCACGTATCGCGAAACGTATGCAAGTAGCGCGAATATGGGTACGGCGTTCGCGGTTGCCTGGATAGTCGTTCGACGCGCTCAAGGCCGTTTGGCCGAGCCTACGGTCGAACAACCATCCAAGCAACCGCTCTCTTGCGTTTGAGGGGATGCGCTTTTGGGAGATAACGCGCTTTTGGGGGAATCTTGGTAAGGGGGTTCCTTTTGTGTGCCGAATTCACTAGGCTTTGACAGGGATATATAACGAAAGGTGTGAGATGCTGACGCAGTACGTCACGGTGTTGCAGGGAACGCTGGCACCGGCTTTGCTGATTATGGCGCTGAACGTGATGCTCACGGTCGGTGAGGGGCGTGACAAGCCGTTGAGCGCGTACTGGCGTCTTGCAGGCTTCATTATTGGATTCGCGGGTGCCATTGCGTTCGCCGCGTTGCGTGCGTCCGCGGTGATCAATCAGCGTACGTTCGTCAATTACCCCACATTGTGGTGTTGTGTGATTTTCGATATCGCAGTGTTCGTTGTTGTGCTGTTCGCACGTCGCATCACTACGAATTGGCATGATCATCGCGCGTTGCTCGATATTGCGAATGCGATTGGCGCTCTTGCGATTGCCGCCACCACCTTCCGTGCGCTGCCTGATGTTATTTTGCGTTTGACGATTTTCGTGGAGCCGGGAGATCCGATCTTCACTTCGGATATGCTCCTTCGTGCGCTTGGTTTCGCATTGGGTGCGGCCACTGCGATTGTTGCAGCGTTGATTTTCCGTACGATGCGTTCCACTGCGATTCGTTGGTCGTTCACCACGGCCGTGCTGCTGCTGATTGCGCTGCTGTTTGTCTCGCATTTCACTGATCTTGCGCAGATCCTGCAGTCCAAGCGCATCGTTCATTTCCCTACGGAAGCGTTCCTGGCGTTGGTGTGGTGCATCAATCATCAGCGTCATATGGTCATTGCCATGGTGTTGGTGTTCATCATTCCGGTGGTCGCCAGCATTGTGATGGGCTTCAAAATCAAGCCGGAAGGCGCCAACGAGGCCATTGTGCGATCGCATATCGCGTTCCGTCGCCGTGCGAAGGCGGCCGGCGCATGGAGTCTTGTTGCGATGATCGGCATCACGTTCGCGCTCACGTATGGTGTGGCGCAAACGAAGAAGGTCATTACGCTGTCTCCGCCTGAGGATTATTCGCTGAGCGACGGCGTGGCCACCATCAAATTCAGTCAGATCAACGACGGTCACCTGCATCGCTTCCAATACAAGGCGAAAGATGGCACGGTAATGCGTTTCATCATCATCAAAAAGAATGGTGGAGCGTACGGTGTCGGTCTTGACGCATGCGATAACTGCGGTGACGCGGGCTATTACGAGAAGGATGGCAAGATCATCTGCAAGAAGTGCGATGTCGCCATCAACCTCGCCACTATCGGATTCAAGGGCGGCTGCAATCCTGTGCCGTTCGATTATCAGGTTGAATCCGGCAAAATCGTAATTCAAACTTCGACGCTCGACGCATTGTCGACGCATTTCCAGTGAGCGGAAAGAGGTAGTCATGTTCTTTTTTCGAATGATTTTCCGCTCGTTCAGCAGGCAGTTCAAACGCAGACTGCTGATCGCGGTCACCGTGTGCCTGTCGGCCACGGTCAGCGTGGCCATGCTGGGTGTGGTGTTCGACGTTGGAGACAAGCTGAACGCGGAACTGTCGACGTACGGTTCCAACATCACCGTGCAGCCCAAGGCCGATGCCGTCGTCAACGACCTGTACAACACGGGGGGTGACGCGAATAGCAACGCTTCCGGCACTTCCGAATCCGATCCGACCACATTTCTGAAGGAATCGGACGCACCGAAGATCAAAACCATCTTCTGGGCGTTCAACATCACGAATTTTGCCCCCGAACTTAATATCCATGCTGACGTGAACTGCGCGTCCGAATCGGTGGATTCCAGCTCCTGCAAGGCTTCCGGCGTGCCGATCGTGGGCACATGGTTCGCCAAGACCCTGCATATGGATTCCGGTGAATCCACGGTGGCGGGCATGAACGGCATGCGTTCGTGGTGGAAGCTTGACGGCTCCTGGCCGAAAGACGATAGCGCGCAAGGCCTGATCGGCACCACGCTCGCATCCAAACTCGGCGTGACCAAGGGAGATACCGTAACCCTCTACAAAACCACCGTCGACGGCAGCCGCAACAAGCAGCGGATCACCATCACCGGCATTTACGATTCCGGCGATAGCGACAACAATGCGATGTACATTCCGTCATCCACTGCGCAGGTGCTTGCGAATCTGCCTGATTCCATCGACAAGATCGAAGTCAAGGCTCTGACCACGCCGGACAATGATTTGGCCCGTAAGGCGTCGAAGAATCCGAATGCGCTCACGCAAGATGAGTGGGAAACATGGTATTGCACCGCGTACCCTTCGTCCATCGCCTACCAGATCGAAGAGGTTATTCCCGGTTCCGTAGCCAAGCAGGTGCGTCAGGTGGCCGCATTGCAGGGCGATGTGCTGCAGAAAACGCAGGCGGTGATGGTGCTGATGACCGTGCTTTCGCTGGTTGCGGCCGCTATTGCAGTGGCGAATCTGATGGCCGCCTCGATTGGTGAGCGCGGTTCCGAATTGGCGTTGCTGAAGGCGATTGGTGCCACCGATGGTGCGGTTTCTCGCCTGATGCTCGCTGAGACGGCTGTGATTTCGTTGATTGGTGCGATTGTCGGTGCGCTGTTGGGTTCCGGTGTTGCGCAGATTGTGGGACATGTGGTATTCGGTTCCGGCATTACGATGCGTCCGATGGTGTTTGTGCTGGTGTTTGTGCTGCTGACGCTTACCGTGCTGATCGCCTCGTTCTCGTCGATCCGTTCGATTCTGGGACTCAAACCTGCGGAGGTCTTGCATGGCCGTTGATGTCAACTTGGGTTCCGTAAACTCGGCCGCGGCTGCGGCCTCGGTCACGAACGGCACACTGTGCTGTTCGTCCGCGGAGGTGTTGCATGGTAGGTGAGTTCAAGACAGTCCGTAAGGGGCATGAGATGACTAATCGCAAGATGTTCTTCACCATGCTGTGGGGCGCGGTGTTCCGCCGTCGTTCGCGGGCCGTTATGGCCGTGATCGCCTCCATGGTGGGCGCTGCCACGCTGTTCTGCCTTGCGGCAACGTGTATTGCCGTTCCGCAGCAGATGAACGAGGAAATGCGTGCGTATGGCGCGAATCTTATCGTCACGCCGTCCGAATCAGCCGAAAAGTCCCACGGCATCGACACCGATACCGTCAAAGCGTTGAACCAGATGGTGAAGGGTTCATACAGCGCCCGTTCCGCCGCCTACCGGTATGAAAGCGTGCGCATCAACTCGGCGCCATACACGCTGGCCGGTATCACAACCAAAGACGTGAAAGCGCTCAACCATCATTGGAACGTGACTGGCGATTGGCCCAGCGAAGGCAATGTGATGCTCGGCCGTGACGTGGCCGACGCGCTCGGCGTCTCCATCGGTTCGACCGTCACCATCGGCTACCGCGCATCCGACGATGCGCAGGATTCCGGCGCTCTTAGCCAAACCGAAGCGCAAGCCAAAGAAAACGGCCGCGTTTCGTCCGACATTATGGAGAACACCGGCACTGAATTCCGTGTCGGAGGCATCGTCGATACGGGCGGCAGCGAAGACGAAATCGTCTACGCGGTCAACGCTGACGTGGCCAAACTGGCCGGTTCCAAGCGTGGCGCGGACGTGATCGAATATTCCGTCAATGCGGTAGGCAGCGAACTCAACGATGTCGTCAAATCGATCAATGCGAATCCGTCAACCGGCGTGAAAGCGCAGACCGTCCCCAAAATCACCTCATCCGACACTCGTATCATCGCCATGCTGCAAACCCTGTTCTGGATCGTGTCGCTGGTCGTGCTCGTGCTGACGTTTGTGGGCGTGGGCACCACCATCAGTTCCATCGTGTCTCAGCGACGCAACGAAATCGGCTTGCGCAAGGCGTTAGGCGCATCCTCGCGCGCCATCGGCATCGAATTCTATGTGGAATCCGCCATCTACGGACTGATTGGCGGCCTGATCGGCACTGCCATCGGCTACCTGCTGGCCCGCGTGCTGTGCGTGTCCGTATTCGAGCGTGCCATCGGCTTCAACTGGCTGTTGGGCGTCGCTTCGCTGCTGTTGAGCGTGCTCATCGCCGTCATCGCATCCATCCCGCCGGTTCGCCGCGCAACCCGTATCGACCCCGCCATCGTTTTGAGGGAGGAATAATCATGAGTTCCGAACATACGTTGAATACGTTGCTTGAATTGGATCATATTTCCAAGATTTACGGCGATTTGCGTGCCGTCGACGATTTGACTTTGACCGTTCCGCAAGGTGAATGGCTTGCGATTGTCGGTTCGTCGGGTTCCGGCAAAACCACGCTGATGAACATGATTGGCTGCATGGACACGCCTTCAAAGGGTTCCGTCATGCTGGAAGGCCGCAAGTTGGAGGATTTGAACGCCAAGCAGCTTGCCGACGTGCGCAAGAACATGATCGGATTGGTGTTCCAGAAGTTCTATCTGGTACCGCATCTGACGGCTGTGGAAAACGTGATGGTGGCACAGTACTACCATTCCGTAGTCAACGAGCAGCAGGCGTTGGAAGCATTGGAGCGCGTCGGTTTGAAGGAGCGTGCCCACCATTTGCCCGGCCAGCTTTCCGGTGGTGAGCAGCAGCGTGTGTGCATCGCACGTGCGCTCATCAACTGTCCGAAACTGATTCTTGCGGACGAACCGACCGGCAATCTGGATGAGAAGAACGAGAAAATCGTGCTTGACCTGTTCCGTCAGCTGCACGAGCAGGGCACTACCATCATCGTCGTGACCCATGATGCGCTCGTCGCATCTTGTGCCCAGCGTGAGATTATGCTCAACCATGGCGTGCTCGTCGGCGAGAAATGGAATGATGAGGCCGCACGGAAGGTCTATGAGCAGTCGGGCGGCAAGCCGGCATACACCGGTTCCACTGCGGAAGGCGCACAGAATGGCGAGACGGCCATCAGCTTCGCCGACCCGACCAAAGCCGCGAAAACCGGCGGTGAGGAATAAGCTGAAATCAGCCGAATAATCCAAGCCATAGCACTGACGAATCGTACGGAGCGAACATGAGCAACGAATCATCGAATGCGATCAAAGTGATCGCACTGTCTGCGGCAAGCCTTGCGCTGCTGTCGGCATGCGGCGAACCCACGGCGACACCGATGGACGATGAATATGCCGGAAATTCCGGCGAAAGCGTGCAATCGCAGGAAGAAAATTCGAAGAACAGCGGTAGCGCCACCGACTCCGGCGATTCTGCGGATTCGGACGACAAAAACCATGCCGACGATCCGAACAGCACTACATCCGACAAGCAAGACACCGGCAACTACGCCGACGGTACCTACTCGATCAACGGCCAGTACGGGCCGGTGGGCGAAGACACCATCGACGTGCATGTGACGGTCAAAGATCAGACCGTCACCAATGTGGAGGTTATCGGGCATCCGTTCACGTCCATCTCCAAAAAGCACCAGAATGCGTTCGCCGAAGCCATCAACGGCGTGGTGGACGGCAAACCTCTCAAAGACCTCAAGGTAGACAAGGTGGCCGGTGCCAGCTGGACGTCGGAAGCGTTCAACAAGGCGTTGGACGTGGCCCGTCAGGAAGCGTCGATCCAGTAGGTCCAGTAGCGGCGAAAAGTCTGCCAACGTACAATGAGCGCCTCAGCTACAGCCTCACTCAAAGAGTGATTAAAGGCCGTAGCGGGGACGCTCATGAGTTTCAGATACTACTACGCAACTCTGCTCTGCAATGCCTTTCAGGCGGCCATAACGGGCCACAGAACAGCCGTCATGTTCTCAGGCCAAGGAATACTCGCGTCGCCATGCAACGCCTTACAGGCGAGCATGGAGCCGAGTATCGTGCTGAACAGGAATTGCGGATCCAATCCATGGCGGAACACACCGGCCCTCACACCGCGATCGACAAACTCAGAAAAACGCTTCTCCGCGGGAACGAGCACCTGATCCGCAATCGCATTCAACGAAGGATTATCGGAAGAAAGCACCACACCGACGGCCTTCAAACCAAGCTCACTGTCGAAAAAACAGCCCTGAATGCGTTGCAGTATCGTCAGCAGACCGTTTTTCGACAACTCGACATCGCTGAAATCCGGCAATCCCGCAACTTCCAACTGCACGCGGCGCAACAGATCGTCGGCATTCTTATAGCGACGGTAAATCGTGGTTTTCGCAACACCGGAACGACGGGCGACCTCTTCGATGGTCACCGCGCCGACGCCATCGGAAATCACAATCGCAAGCGTGGCCTTCATGATCTTATGATCGGTCTGCTCACGAAGCTGCTCGCGACGGCTCTGCGCCTTGCGAACGGCCTCATGTACGTCACTGACCGCGTCGGAAACCACATCGGAAACGGTTTCGGAAACCGCCTCATGCACTCCGGTAATCATGCGACCACCTTGGTGCTTTCCACCTTTGCCACATACCACTTATTGAATTTGACCAGCGGAATACGCAGCAGCAAGCCAATCAGCAGCAGCGGAATCAGGAACAGCAGCAGCGAGCCGATCGCATGCCAATAATCATTGTTGTAAATACCGGCAATGGCCGCACGCAATGCCGTAATCGCATGCGTGGCTGGCAGGAACGGGCTGATATCGCTGATGATCTTCGGCAGCACGGCAAGCGGATACGCGCCGTTCGCGCCGGAAATCTGCAACACCAGCGTCAGCACGCCAATGGCCTTGCCCACGTTGCCGAAGCTCGCCACCATCGTGTAGGTGAAGAACGAGAACACGAGGGAGGCCACCCAGCCGGTCAACATGAACAGCCACGGGTGCACCGCCTGAATGTGCAGGAACAGCAGGCCGCCGCCCAGCGAGAACGTGCTCTGCAACAGTGCGATCACACCGAACACGCCATAATGGCCGAGGAACAGCTGATGCGGCTTCGGATTGTCGAGCTCCTCACGATTCTTGCGCGACACTGTGGTCTTGAGTGTTACGGCCATAAGCAGCGATCCCACGAACAACGGCAGAATCGTGTAGAACGGCGCCAGTTGCGAGCCGAAATTCTTAACAGGGAACACAGCCGTGCGCTTCACCTGGACGGGGGCCGCAAGAGCCGCCGCCAGCGAATCGGTGTTGTTGCCGAGCACGTCTTTGACGGTGTCCATATTGCCGCTGTTCAGCGCGTCGGAAAGCGTGCCATTGAACGAAGACAGCGCGGTGCTCGCTTTGTTCAGGCTTTCGGCGGTGGAATCAAGCACCGTGCGAATATTGGTCAGCTGCTTGCCTGCCGACTTCGTGGTGCTGTTGAGATCTCCCAACGCGCCCTTCAGATCGGCGGCCGTGCTGCTCAATGCGGTGGCCGTGCTGCTGATCGAATCGGAAATATCGTTGAGCTGCGGCTTGAGCTGGCTGTCGAAATCGGTTTTGATGCCGTCGATGGAGGCCTTCGCCTGCTGGGCAAGCTGGCTCACGCGCTCGCGGTCGGCTGTGGTGTCGCTCACTTTCGCGTCGATATTGTCGGCGCTGGTGTTGAGTGAGTTCGCTAGATCGTTGAGTTGCGTAATGGTCGCGCCCACGTTGGTTTTGAGATGATTGATGGCGATTTTCGCGACTTCCGGCACCAGATTGTTGTTGCTGAGCTCGTCGAGGGCATCGTAGATGTTCTGATAGCCTTGCGCCTGCTTGGATATGTTCGCAGCCTGATTGCGCAGGGCGGTGGCCGTATTGCCGGCTTGGGTGCCCGCATTGTTGAATACGCTGTCAATATCGGTGGAGACAGCGCCGAAGCTGTTCGACGAGCTGCTCAACGCGGTGCTGAGCGCATTCGTGCTGGTTTTGACGGCTCCGGTCAGATCGTTGATGCCGTTCTTCGACTGTTTGAGCTCGTTGACGGCGTTCTTCGCGCTGCCGCTCACGTTGGAAAGCAGGCTGTTGGAACTGTCGAGCAGGTTCTGCGCGCTCAACGTCAGCGAGCTGAACGTGGTCAACGCGGACGACGTGTCGGTGAGCGTATTCGCGAAATTGCCCATGTTGTTGCTGAAGTTGGTGAGCGTGGCCTGCGATTTCGGTTTGTCAAGCTCATCGGCCAGTTGCGAGGCGATGTTGAGCGCGGTGCTCGTCAACGTTGCGGAGAACATTTCGTTGATCTGTGCTGCCACGGTGTCGGCTCCCTGGCCGGTGATCTTCGGAGCGAGTGCGTTCTTCTTCTCGTTGTTGTAGTAGGTGAGCGTGGCATGGTCGCCGTCCGCGGTGAAGAACGTCATCATGCGGGTGCTGAAATCCTTCGGAATCACCACTGCTGCATAGTATTTGCCGGATTTGGTGCCGTCGATGGCCTCTTTTTTGGTGGTGAAGGTCCAGTCCATCTGGTCGTTGGCGCGCAAGGTGTTGACCACCTGGTCGCCGATGCTGATCTTCACTGGAATGAGATCGGACTTGTAGCCTTCATCGTCGTTGGCGACGGCGAATTTCAGATTGCCGGTGTTGGCGAACGGATCCCAGCTTGCGCTGATGTTGAACCAAGAGAACAGGCCTGGAATCACCACCAGTCCGGTAACGATGATGATGGAGACGATGTTGCTGGTCAGGCGTCGAACGTCGCCGACGAACAGTTTCCAGATGTTTTTCATGCGTTGCTCCTTTCGCTGTTACCGTTGGGATTGGTGTTGCTCGCTGTGCCGGTGTTGCCGGTCGCGTTCATGGCCTGTACCAGTGTTGCGATGCCGTCGGCATCGGCTTGGCTGGTGTCTGCGACGTTGGCGATCGCCTGTTTGGTTTCGTGTTTTCTTCGTTGTGCCTTGCGCATCAGCTTGTCTCGCCTGATTTGTTGCGCGCGCTTCTTGCGGCGCAGCCTTGCAGCTTGGCGTTCCACCAGTTGTTCGCGAATCGCTTCGTCACTGAGGCTGCCGAGTTCCACCTGGCGTTGCAGGCTGAAACGCATATATTCGATGACCATCAGGAATCCGATGATGAGCAGCACCCAGATGATCCAGGTGGCAAGCACTACGCTCTTCTCGCCGTTGGTGAAGGAGAAAATCAGCACCAGAATCACCGGCACAATGAAACCGGCGATGAGCGCGCCACGCTTGAACTTCGGATACAGTTCAGCGAAACGGCTTGCGCGTTCCTCGATCGCCTCACGGTAGCCGCCCTTGTCGGCAAGCACCTGAATGGCTTGGGATACGTTGTATCCGCGTTCCGGAAGCTGCACTTCCTCGCCGATGATCATGTCGCTTTCCTTGATCTGACGGGCGAACAGGCGGTTGAGATTGACCAGCAGCGGGCGAATCGCAAGTCCAATGAAGAACGCGGCCACGGCGAACAGCAGCAGCGTGCCAATCGACTTGAGCCAATGCCCGTCGTAGAAGCCGGCAATCGTCTCGCGGAACGCGTCAATCGAATAACTGAATGGCACGAACGGGTAGACCATGCGGAAGAATTTCGGCATCATCTCAATCGGATACAGGCCGGAAGCGCCCGGAATCTGCACGATAATCAACGCGACGCACAATCCCTTGCCGATATGCATGAACGTGGTCGATAGTGCGAATGTGATGCTCAGATACACCAGCGATGTGATGACGCCGGTAAGTATGTACAGCGGCGCGTTCACCGTCTGCACGCCGATGATGAGGTTGCCGATGGTGGTGATCGCGCCTTGGATGGCGCCCATGATGCCGAGCAGCATGTAGCGGGCGAAATATTTTTCGGAAGTGGTCAAGTCGAGGTCTTCGAGGCCTTCATCGTCGACCTCCACCTTGAAGATCACCACGAAGGCGAACGCGCCCACCCACAGGGCCAGGTTGGTCATGAGCGGAGCCATACCGGAACCGTAGGAGTTCATCGGATACACGTTTTTCGTGTCGATCACCGTGGGGGACTGCATGAACGAGGCGATTTTCTCCGTGTTGAGGGAGCTATCGCCGGTCAGGCTTTTCAGCATGTCAACGCTGCCGAGCGCTTTCAGGTCGGTGCTGACGGTGATGAGCTTGTTCTCCACCTGCTCGAGCTGCTTGTCGGTGTTCTGCAGCGTGGTGCGGGTGTCGTTCGCCACCTGGTCGAGTTGGTCGAGCACGGCGGAGGTCTGGTTGACCACGGTGGTCTGGCTGGTTACGGTGCCGGACAGCGTGCCGGCGGTCATGGCGAGCGAGCTCAGACCGGAGTTGAGCTGGGGGAGCGCACCGGAATTCAACGTGTTGCGGGCATCTCCCATGCTTTTCAGCGAATTTTGCGTGCTGGTGTTGAAGTCGGTGGCGAGTTTGGACACGCTGTCGGACGTGGATTGCGTGTTCTCGCTCAACGTTTTGAGGTCGTTGAGCGTGCCAGCGGCCGTGTTGTTGGTGTCTTCGAGCTTCTTGATGATGTCTTGGTACTGTGCGTTGTCGCTGACGTTCTTGAGCTTCTCGATGAGCCGGGTGTTGCTGTCGGTCACGCTTTGCATGTTGCTGACGGCCTGCTGTGCGGTGCCGCTTGCGGACGAGACGGCCGTGGTCACCTTGTTGATGCTGGTGGTGGTGTCGCTGGCGGCCTGCGAAATCAGGCCGGAACCGTTTTCCAAAGCGGTGTTGGCGTTGGACGTGAAGGTATTGAGGCCGTTTTGTGCGGTGCCGATGGCGGTGGCGGTGTTCGCCAGGCCCTTGCCCGCGCTTGCTGCGGCCAGCTGCACGTCGTTCATTGCCTGACGGGCGGATTGCGTTTGTTGCGGCACGTTGGCGAGCTGTGCGTCAAGATCTTCGATGGTGGAGCGGATGAGGTTTACGTTCTTCTGGGTTTTGTCGAGTTCTGCTGTGGTTTCGTTGACGAAGGAGTTGGTTTTGCCGTTGATGGTGCCATTCGCGGAGTTCACGGCTTTAGTGAGCACTTCGCTGACGGTGGAGACGAAGGTGTTGTTGACGGTACGGTCGACGGTGGTCGCGCCTTGGTCGGTGATTTTCGGGGAGATTGGGCTCGATTTTTCGTTGACATAGTATTCCAGCGTCGGCCGGTTCTTGCTGTCGGTCACGACGTTGGCGAGATCCTCGCTGAAATTGGAGGGGATGATGATCGCCGCATAGCAGTCGCCGGACTGTACCGCTTCCATCGCTTCGGCCTTGCCCATGAATTCCCAGCCAAGCTGGTCGTTGTCTTTCAGCGTGTCTTCGATCTGGTCGCCGAGGTTCATTTTGCCGAGCAGGGCGTTGTCGGTGCCTTTGTCGACGTTGGCCACGGCAACTTTGATACCTTGGGTATTGCCATACGGATTCCAGAATCCGTAGATGTTGAACCATGCGTACAGCGGCGGAATGATGGTTATACCGATCATGATGACCCAGGCGGCAGGTACGGTGACGAGTCGTTTGAGGTCACGACGCAGAATCTGCAGTACGTTGCGCATTGTCTCCCCAGTCCAATGGATGTTCGACCGTGTTCGCGCGTAGCGATACGTTACCCGTAGCGCTACGCCTCACGTATCGTAATACCCGCTCTCGGACAAATTTGGGCACAGGCGTAAATACGATCCACCCATGGCTGAAATAAACACGACAAACCGCGGCAGGACTGTGAATCTTGCTGTTGGCGACCGCGCAACTTGCATGCTGTGTCTGCGCAAGTCGAGTCTGCTGTCTGCACATCTTGTGATTGCGAGATGACATGTGACTTGCGCAGGCAGAAATCGCAGGTTGTGCGCGTTGCGCGCAAACAATCCTCTCGTGTAGCGCACTGCGATTGGGTTTTGGTAGCGTTGTTCTGGGAAGGACGAACAAGCATGAGCAAGATTGAAGATGTGAGCGAGGCCATCGCCGACGAAACCGAAATCGCAGCAATCGAAGAGGCCGGCATCATTGCGCAATCGCAATCGGCGGAAGATGACGGTAATCCTGCTGACCGCAGGCTGCCGCTGATTGCACGTATTTACGGCATCGTCATGTTGATCGAAGGCGTGGTAACGTTGCCGATCATCGTGATTTCCTGCCTGTATGCAATCCACGCCGCGCTTTCCGGCAAACTGGCGTTTGGCGCGCTGAATCTCACCACTATTCTGTCGGTTATTCATGCTGTGGTGCTGCTGGTCTCCACCGCATGCCTTGCGATTTTCGGCATGCTGCTGATTCTCAACAAGCGTCGGCATATCGCGCAATGGACGTATCTGATGATTCCGCTCACGCTTGCGGAAGGCCTATTGTCGTTGTCGTTGCAGGGTTTGGGCGTGAATCTGATCAGTCCGACCGTGCAGCTGCTTGTATTGGTTGCGTTGCATATCACGGCTGATCCGTCGCTGCGCGAGGAGCGACGTTTGCAGTTCGCGCTTCGTCGTTTGGATGCGCGCAGCGAGTATGAGACGGCTGTTTCGAAGGGTATGGCCGGCCGTGATCTGACCGGCAAGGGCTATATTTCGCTTGATTTCTTCAACCTGTTTTGGCTGTTTGTGGTCGGATGCGTGTTCGGTCTGGTAGTGGAGACGCTATACCACTATGTGCTGTTCGGCGAATGGCAGGATCGCGCCGGATTTTTGTGGGGGCCGTTCTCGCCGATCTACGGCTTTGGCGCGGTGATCCTGACGGTATTGCTCAACCACTTGTGGCGGTCGAATTGGATGCTGATCTTCTGCGCCAGCGCGGTGATTGGCGGCGCGTTCGAATATTTCACCAGCTGGTTCATGGAGGTTGCGTTCGGTATTCGCGCGTGGGATTACACGGGTCAATGGCTGTCGATTGATGGGCGCACATCCGGCAAATACATGTTTTTCTGGGGAATACTCGGCTTGGTGTGGGTGAAGCTGATTCTGCCGCATTTGCTTGCGATGATTCAGCGTATTCCGTGGAAGATTCGCTATACGTTGACGGCGGTGTGTTTCGCGCTGATTTTCGTTGACGGCGTGATGACGTTGATGGCGCTGGATTCCTGGTATTCGCGTATGGCTGGTATTGCGCAGAATTCGCCTGTTTCGCAATTCTTCGCCACGTATTTCGATGACGACTTCATGGCCAATCGGTTCCAGACCATGACGCTCGACCCATCTACTGCCGGCCGCATGTAGCGGGCTGGCTGGGCTGGGCTGGGCTATGCGGCGAAGCTTTGTGCGAGCTGGCGGATCAGATCCGGCCTATGTCCACTCCATGAGGAGTTCGGTGAGATGACGACCGGAATCTGCTCGAAGCCAGCGTTTTTGATCTGTTCGAAGGTGGACGGGTTCTTCGTCAGGTCAACGGTGTCGTAACGCACGCCCAGCTTTGCAAGCTCTTGTTCGGTGGCTTCGCATTGCGGGTTGCTCGGATTGGTGAAGACGGTCACGGTCATTCGATTTCCTCCCTATGCAAAAATGGCTTCCGTCGTTTGCGAAAGCCGTGTCGGCCACGTTCTTCGGTTATGCTCGCTTACGCAAGCCACTATCTAGCATACACACTACCGGTAGTGGTGTGTCGTGAGTTTCCTCACTGTATATAGTGGGGAATTCCCCAGAATTCCCGAAAATACGAACGTTTGTTCGAATATGTCTAGTGTACCCCAAACCACGGAATTCACGTCCAAGCGCATGTCGTGCGTGTTTTATGGAGAGGGTTGTATATAGGGGGGTGGCTTGGTGACGTCAATGCCTGCCTGATGGTACGGCGAAAACTGTTTATTCATATGTAAAACACCGGTAATATACCGCAAATGACCTCAGTTGTCACCCCCCCCCCCTAAAATGATAAGTATGCGTAGCGCGAATTTGCGTGGGCGTGTTGAACAACCTTGATGATTCCGATTTGCCTACTGTCTTAAGGACTGTTGGGCTGACGGGAAATTCTGAGGGGGCTGTGAGCATATTCGCGGGAATTGGCTCTACGGTATGCTGAGGTTCGGCGGTTTTCCGCTGAATACAGGAAACCCCTGGAAATCGTACGATTCCCAGGGGTGGATGGTTGGTCGCTGGCTAGGGCAGCGCATCAGGGTGAAGAAGTGTTTTCGAAGGCTCTTCCTCACCTATCAACTGCGTTTGAGGTATAGCCCTCGCCGGCAGCCAGCCAAGTCTTATCTTATACACCCTTAGCTATGTCGGCGACCTTATTACAGGGTGTGTTCAATGAAGCCATAACGTGCCATTAAATACGGCAATTTGGCTCCGCGCAAGTACTCCAAGGGAAGTCGTTGCACGGAGCCAAATTAATCGCTTTCAGGCGAATGCCACCTTGACTGAGTTAGACTCAGGCGCGCTTGCGGAGCACGGTGATGCCGGCGAAGCCGAGCAGGGCGATCACGGCGAACACCGCAACGCCACCAACGGTAGCGCCGGTGTTGCCGAGAACGGCCTTCTTGATCTTCTGGGCAACGGTCTTCTTGGTGTTGCCCTTGGTGTCATTCTTCTTGGTGGTGTCGGCCGGCTTGCTGTCATCCTTCTTGGAGTCGTCGGTCGGAGCGTCCTTGTACATGGCGTACACTGCCCAGTCGCCGGTCACGACCATGTCTGGATCGACCGGAACGTCGCCGTCGTTGGAGGCGAAGCCCCATCCGGTGAAGATCTTGCCCTCGACGGCCGGTGCCTGGATGCCCAGCGCGTACTGGGAGAACTTGACCTTGTCCTTGGCGTAGTAGCCGACGGTCTGGATGAGCTTGTCGGTGCCTGCGTAGAAGGAGACCACGTTCTGGGTGGTGTCATCCTCGGTCGGAGCGTCCTTGTACATGGCGTACACGGCCCAGTTGCCGGTCACTTCTGCGTCCGGGTCGACTGCGACGTCGCCGTCGTTGGAGGCGAAGCCCCAGCCGGTGAAGGTCTTGCCTTCGACGGCCGGTGCCTGGATGCCTGCGGCGTAGGTGGAGAACTTGAAGTGGTCCTTGGCGTAGTAGCTCACGGTCTGGATGAGCTTGTCGGTGCCGGCGTAGAAGGAGACGGTGTACTGAGTGTTGTCATCCTGTGCCGGGGTATCCGCGTACGTCGCGTAGACGGAGATGTTCGTGAACACCTGCTCGGTTTCCTTGAGCATGGTGCCCTCGGAGTAAGCCCAGCCGGTGAAGGTCTTGCCCTCGATGGAGGGTGCTTTGGCACTCGAGGAGAACAAGGAGAACGCGGTGCCCTTTGGGTTGCCGACGTTCTGGATAAAAGTGCCATCTGCGGCATAGAACGAGACTTCGACGATCGTGGAGTCGCTCTGAGCGGACGCGGCCGAGTTCTGGCTCTGATCGCCTTCAGCCATTGCGACTGCCGGAGCCAAGGCAGCCAGAGTCGCTACAGCTGCAACGCCCGCAATAATCTTTTTGCTAAAAGACATTTGGGGAAACCCTTTCTTAGTTACGTAACTAATTGCCCCAAAGCGATGCCTTCGAAATACCGCCCTGAATGCGTGGAGTTCCCCCTCATAAGAATTCCGAAGGACTATGATAGCTGCCCCCTAGCGACTTTTTCAAGAGGCTAGGGCGTGTTCGTTGGAATTGCAATCTTTTCTCGATTTCCCACTTTCCTATTGCCGCTGTATTGGCGGAAGCCTTTTGGAATCGGCAAGGCGCCATCCCGGCAAGGCCTCTTGCCTGTAAGGGTGAGGAATCCGATGATGGCGACGGCAGGGTGTTTACCGGCGCGGATGATGATGTGACAATCCGTGTTTGGGGCGCGAACAATGTGAGTGCGACTAATTGCGTCTGGAGCCAAAAAATCGCGGGAATTGAAAACCCTTGGAAGCTAATGTTTCCAAGGGTTTCGCGGTGCCCCCCGTGGGATTCGAACCCACAACCCACGACTTAAAAGGACGCTGCTCTAACCGTTGAGCTAGAGGGGCAACAGTGAGACAGTATACAGCATATTTACGCAAAACGCCACACGAATCAGTTGTAAGTAACAAAAAACGTGGATTATCACCAAGTCATTGCCGAATCATCATCGAATTCTCGCGAATCGCAATATCATTTCTGCATATCTGCTCGTACAGTGGAACGCATGTCATGTACCACGATTCTTGTAGGAAAGAAAGCCAGCTACGACGGCTCCACCATCATCGCACGCGACGATGATTCCGGTTCCGGCCGTTACGATCCGAAGAAATTCATTGCGGTCGCACCGCAAGACCAACCGAGGCGTTACCGCAGTGTGCTCAGTCATGTCGAAATCGACCTTCCTGACAATCCATGCCGATACAGCATCGTGCCGAATGTGCTGCCGAATCGCGGAATTCTCGCGGAAGCGGGCGTCAACGAGCGTAATGTGGCGATGAGCGCCACTGAAACCATCGCGGTCAACGAGCGCGTGCTAGCCGCTGATCCGCTTGTTGAACTGCAGCCGGCGAACGAAGCCACTAACACCCCCGAAGTCCCGGGCGGAATCGGAGAAGAAGACGTCATCACCCTTGTGCTGCCTTATGTAACCACGGCACGCGAAGGCGTCGCACGTCTTGCCGAACTGCTTGAAACATACGGCACCTACGAATCGAACGGCATCATTATTTCCGACGTAAACGAAATCTGGTATGTCGAAACGATCGGCGGGCACCATTGGATCGCCCGCCGCGTGCCGGACGACTGCTATGCGACCATCCCCAACCAGCTCGGCATCGACGATTTCGACCTCGACGACGCCTTCAACGCCCAGCGTGAATTCATGTGCAGTGCCGATTTGCGCGAATTCATGGACGCGCACCACCTTGACCGCACTATGAGCGCGGCTGCAAGTAGCGGCTTCGGATTCCAGTCGACGAGCGCTTTCGGAGACGTCAGTATGAACGGCGGCGGCAATAGCAGTAGCGGCGCGGCGCTGGGTCACAACCATTTCAATCCGCGCACGGCTTTCGGCACCGCCACCACCAAAGACCGCATCTACAACACGCCGCGTGCCTGGTACATGCAGCGCCACCTCAATCCAAGCGAGGACTGGGATTCGCCGGCCGCCCGCTACACGCCCGCATCCGACGATATTCCGTGGTGCCGCGTGCCGGAGAACGCTGTGACGCTCGAAGACGTCGACTTCCTGATGAGTGCACACTTCGAGGGCACTCCTTACGATCCGTACGGCACGCTCGGAACGCCGGAAAGCCGCCATCGTTACCGTCCGATCGGCATCAACCGCACCGGGCACATGGTGGCCATGCAAATCCGCCCGTACGCGCCGGAGACAAGCCGTTCGATCATGTGGATCTCATACGGTTCCGGCCCCTTCACCGCGGCCACGCCATTCTATGCGAACGTCAACGATACGCCCGCCTACCTGCGCGACACCACGCCGGAAGTCTCGACCGACAATCTGTACTGGGCAAACCGTTTGATCGCCGCGCTCGCCGACGCGCATTTCTACGAAACCAGCAATGCGATCGAAGAATTTGCGGAATCGGCCCGCGCTTACGGCCATCGTCTGGTGGAACGTACTGATGCCGAATTGCGTGAGATGTCCGCGCAAACGAGCGCGTCCGAATCGCAAGAGCGTGCAGGGGCCGCGGAGATTACGGAAAACGCAAGTATTGCAACCATCGCCAGACTGCAGCAGTCCAACGAAGAAATGGCGGAATACTTGCGCACTCACGTCACGAAACTGCTCAACGACGTGCTCTACACGTCCAGCAATCTCATGCACAACAGTTTCGCCATGTCCGACCGCTGGAACTAAGCATAAAGCCCTGAAATTCGGCAAAACCCGTCCCAATGAGCCAAGGTTTCCGCGCTCGGAGCATTCCGCATGAACGCAGGCTGTTGGAAGCGTCAGTGCTGCTCCCAACAGCCTCACGACTGCATCCGCATTCTCGTACGTCAGTTTTTGCCCATATCTCGCTTAGATATGGCAGATTTCAAGAGATGACACGAGGCATTTCGTTTACATATGGCACTCGTGCTTGGTAGCAAGGCGACTTCGGGGGTAAAATATACCCTCTAAGTCACCTTGCTATCAAGGGCATCTGCCATATATAAGGCAGATAGTGCTATCTAGACCGTCGATTGACCATCAAATCGTCGGAAATCGCGATCAGTTGAACCCGACGACGTGTTCCGCCACGAAATACCCCTTGCGAATCACGAAACGACCGATCGACCCGCGTAAATTCAACGCACGAGACATGGCCTTCTTACGCACATCCTTGTAAATAGTGGGGGAGTACACCTTAATGTCGTCCCACATATCCTTTTTCTTCTCATAATTTTCCGGATCGCGAGACAAAATCATGAACACACTTGCCACGGAACTTTCAATCGCCAGGAAGTGGATCATATAACGGTACAGGCCGTCCGGCACCGTGCCGCGTTCCGGAGTTGCACGCACCATGCACTGGTTGACGAGGCGCAGCTGGTCGACGCGGCGGATCATCACGTCGGTCTGCACGCTCTGCCCGTCGCGCCCGATGAAATAGTGGTAGAACGGCGTATCCAAATACTTCATGGTCTTCACCCACGGGAACGGTTGGTACGCGTAAATGAAGTCCACGTAGAACGTGTGCTCCGGCAGCTGCATGCCGGACTCTCGCACCACGGCGGTGCGGTACGTCAGCGCGTGCATGAGAATGTATTCAGCCAAGCCGAAATGCCCAAGATCGTTCCAGGTCAGGCGCTCGCCGGCCTTCATGGCATGGCGGAAGTTCACCACATGCTTGTTGCGTTTGCCAACCTTGTCATACACATAATTAGTGACGAGCATGTCGATCGGCTCGGTGGAATCGGCCTCTTCGCGCAGCACGGCCATGACCTGTTCGAGCGATTCGGGGCCAACCCAATCGTCGGCGTCAACAACCTTCACGTACATGCCGCTTGCCGCCGCGATGCCGGTGTTGACGGCTCCGCCATGCCCCTTGTTCTCTTGGTGGATGGCGCGCACGATGCCTGGATAGCGGGCTTCGAATTTCTGTGCCATTTCCAGCGTGCCGTCGGACGAGCCGTCATCCACGATCAGCACTTCGATGTCGTCGTTGCGCTTCGCTGCGATTAACGACATGACGCATCGTTCCAAATATTCGGTCATGTTGTACGCGGGCACCACGAAGGTGAGCGTCTTCTTCTCCTGCATAGTCTTCCTTGGTAGGACGAGGTGACCTGCCGCGCGCGGCGCGTGGTCACTGCGTAACGAAACTAACGTAGCACCTTGTTTGCTTCAGGGGAACGGTTTGTACGCAATAGGCACCCTGAATAGCGCAATCTGCACCTGAAATTTCCCTTAAGGGTACCGTTGTTGACGATTCGTCAGTTTTCGTCGATGCTTGTTGGCTTGTGCGATGCTTGCGATTCCCCTGTTGCTGGTACTGTTCGATTCTTGCGTCTGGCGCCTGTTGGCGTGGGCTGCGATGCTTACGATGACTGGGGGCGGCTGGGTTTTACGACTGCTGTTCGGCTTGCGTGCCTTGGCTTCCGGCTGCGCCTTGTTCGGTATTCTGTTCAGCGTTCTGCTCGGCTGGGCTTTCCGTATTGTTTTGTGATTGTGCCTCTTTTGCGGCCTTGCGCTCGCGTTTCGCGATTTCCTTGATTTCGCGCCTTTCCTGCTTTTCCGCCTCTTTTGTGGCTTTGTCGCTTTCGAAACGCAGTTCCGGCTTGGCTTCCATGCGGCTCAAGCCATGCCAGGCCAGATTCACGATGTGCGCGGCAATCTGCTCTTTACTGAGTTTGCGCTGGTCCGCCCAATACTGGCAGGTATATACGGTCATGCCGATGAGCATCTGCGCGTAGTATGGCACGCCCTTGGCCGGCAGATGCTGGCGTTTGAACGCTTCGGCGAGAATGTCTTCCACACGTAGGGCGATGTCTCCCAAAAGCGAATTAAACGAGCTGGCCGGATCGGTTTTTGGCGAATCGCGGGTGAGCACGCGGAATCCTTCGGCATTCTCCTCAACATAGGTGAGCAGTGCCAGCGCCGTGCGTTCCACGATTTGACGGGGGTGCGCTTGTGGGTCGGAGAGCGCGTTGACGAGCGTGTCGGTAAGCGCGCGCATCTCACGGTCCACCACCACAGCGTACAGGCCCTCTTTGCCTCCGAAATGCTCGTACACAATGGGTTTCGACACTTTCGCGGTGGCGGCGATCTCCTCCACGCTCACTGCTTCGAACCCCTTCGACGCGAACAGCGAACGACCGATTTCGATGAGCTGCTCGCGCCGCTGATACGACGTCATTCTGGATGTATTGGCCATGCCGTCCAGTTTTTCATGCCCCGTGGATAGTCTGTCCGATTCTGGTGAATCGGACAACTGTGGTGCGTATGGCGTTGTCTACTTGTCCGTTTCTCCCGAATCGGTCATCTGAACGTCGGATTCGGATGGTTTGTTGTCCGATTCTGCAGAATCGGACATTCGTGGTGCGTCCGCGGGGCGGAGCCGATGTGTCCGTTGCGCTTTTTAGGCTGGAGTCATGGATACGAATGTGATTATTGCGATTGTCGCCGTTGCCGTCATCGCGGCAATTCTGGTGATTGGCGGTTGGTGGCTCGGTAAGACCCGCAAGAACGCCGTCGATAAGTCCACGGAGGATGCGAAAGCCAAGGCTGACGCCCGTCTTGCCGCGGAAGCAAAGTCGGCTGCGGCTGATTCTTCCGCGGTGAAGCCGTCCGTTGATTCCAATGTTGATGCAGCTGAAAAAGCTCCGGCTGAAAGTCAGCAGAAGTCCTCAGCTCAAGCTTCCTCTTCCGAAACGGCAGCTCCTGCACCAGCCACCGAAGCCAAGCCCGAACCGGTTCATGAAACCCCCGAATCCGCCGGCACGCGCATGCAGCGTCTTAAGGCGCGCCTGTCGAAATCCGGCAATCCGTTCGGCAAGGCTCTGTTCAACATTCTTGCGAAGGATCAGCTTTCCGAAGCCGATTGGGAAGACGTCGAAGACACCCTTCTGCTTGCCGACGTGGGTGCGGAAGCCAGCGAACAGCTCGTCGAGGAACTGCGCAACGACGCCCGAATCGCAGGCCAGTCCGATCCGGCCGAAGTGCGTGCCGCGCTGAAGGACAAGCTGTTGAAGCTCGTAGGCACTGACACGGATCGTCGCCTCAATGCCAATAAGGAGGGTGCCAACAAGCCAAGCGTCATCATCATGGTCGGCGTGAACGGCACGGGCAAAACCACCACTGCGGGCAAGCTTTCCCGCCTGCTTGTTTCCGAAGGCAAGCAGGTCATGTTGGGCGCTGCCGATACCTTCCGCGCGGCGGCCGCCGACCAGTTGGAAACTTGGGGTGCCAAGGTCGGCGTCCCGGTCGTGCGTTCCGACAAGGACGGCGCCGATCCGGCGTCCGTCGCATTCGAGGCCAGTGCCAAGGCCAAGGAAGAGAACGCCGACGTGCTCATCATCGACACTGCGGGCCGCCTGCAGAACAAGGCGAACCTCATGGACGAGCTCGGCAAGATCCGCCGCGTTACCGAAAAGAACCTTCCGGTCGACGAGGTGCTGCTCGTGCTCGACGCCACCACCGGCCAGAATGGCATGACCCAGGCCAAGGTGTTCGCCGAAGCCATCGGCATTACCGGTGTGGTGCTCTCCAAGCTCGACGGCTCCGCAAAGGGTGGCATCGTGATTTCCGTGCAGAAGGAGCTTGGCGTGCCCGTCAAGCTCGTCGGCCTCGGTGAAGGCCCGGACGATCTCGCCCCGTTCGATCCGGAAGGCTTCGTCGACGGCATCCTCGCCTGAGCTGACTGCGCTCCCGAGAAAGCCTCCCCGCGCGGGGAGGCTTTCTTTTTACCCCCGACCAGTCCTATTTCGCTTATATATGGCAGATTTGCCGGTTCGTCCGCTGGTTTCTCGCTTATATATGGCAGATGCTTTTGGAGAAAGCCGACTTCGGGGGTATATGTTTACCCCTGAAAGCACCTGTCTTGTGAGCGAGAGTGCCATATATAGGCGAAATGCCTCGCGTCAGTCCTCCAAATCTGCCATATATAAGGCAGATACGCTGAAAAATGGGCTGATAGTGGTTGGGCCTGAGAGCGGTGCGCAATTTGAAACAAAACGTGCCAGCCGCTTTATTCCGCCGTTTTCGGTTGACGTAATGGCGAGATGGCGTTACCTTGCTGTAACACGTCGTAACGTTTTCAAAACGCGGGCGGCGTTCCATACCGTTTTGTCAACCCCATACGATGGGGCCGGAAATGTGAACTCAAAAAGAAAGAAAGAGGAGGGTGACATGGGTCAGCTTGATTCTGGAAATGCCGCGTGGATTTTGACGTCCGCGTCCCTTGTGTTCCTCATGACGCCGGGTGTGGCGTTCTTCTACGGTGGCATGGTCCGCGCAAAGGCCGTGCTGAACATGATGATCATGGAGGCGGCCGCTCTGTCCGTCACAATGGTGATCTGGGTGCTGTGGGGCTGGTCCATCGCCTACGCAGGCACTTCGGTCGGCGGTATCTTCGGTGATCCGGCCACGGGCTTCCTGCTGAAGGATTCCATGGTTTCCGACGGCGGTGTCTTCACATCGGCTTCGCTAAACTCCAACAACTACCCGGTCAGCGTCGATGTGGCGTTCCAGTCCGCATTCGCCATGATTACCGTCGCTCTGATTTGCGGCGCTATCGCTGAACGTGTCAAGTACTCCACGTGGATGATTTTCGTCGCGCTGTGGATTACCTTCGATTACGCTCCGCTCGCCCACATGGTGTGGAATGGCGGTCTGCTGAGCGCTGACGGCGCGATCTCCCAGGCCATCGGCGCTGCCGCCCACGATTTCGCAGGTGGTACGGTCGTGCACATCAATGCTGCAGTCGCCGCTCTGGTGATCGTGTTGATCATCGGCAAGCGCAAGGGCTTCGGCACCCAGCCGTTCCGTCCGCACAATGTTCCGTTCGTGATGCTTGGCGCCTTCCTGCTGTGGTTCGGATGGTTCGGCTTCAACGCTGGTTCCGCGTTCGCCGCCAATGGCACCGCAGGCTACGCTTGGGTTTCCACTTCCGCCGCAACCGCCGCCGCAATGCTCTCTTGGGGCTTCACTGAGAAGATCCGCACCGGCCACTACACCGCCATGGGTGCCGCTTCCGGCATCGTCGCAGGTCTGGTCGCCATCACCCCGGCCGCCGATGTGGTTTCCCCGCTGTGGGCCATCGTGCTCGGTGCCATTGCCGGCGTGCTCACTTGCCTCGCTTGCGGCCTGAAGTTCAAGCTCGGCTACGATGATTCTCTCGACGTTGTCGGCGTCCACGGCGTCGGCGGCTTCACCGGCACTGTGCTTATCGGCTTCTTCGGCGAAGGTACCGGTCTGTTCGCAGGCGGCGACTGGAAGCAGCTGGTTGTGCAGCTCATCGTTGCCCTCGTTGCCATCATCTGGTCCGCTGTTGTCACCGGCATCATCGCCTTCGCTCTGGAGAAGACGATTGGCTGGCGTGTCACCGAAGCTCAGGAAGTCGGCGGTATCGATCTTGCCGATCAGGGCGAACGTGCTTACGATTTTGCTGGTACCGCCAGCTCTGTTCTCAAGGAGGTGAAGTGAGATGAAGCTCATTACCGCTATCATTCAGCCGCATAAGCTTGACGATGTCAAGGAAGCCCTCGCTGCCGCAGGTGTTCACGGTCTGACCGTGTCTGAGGCTAACGGTTACGGCCGCCAGCGTGGCCACACCGAGGTCTACCGTGGCGCCGAATACACCGTGGATCTCATTCCGAAGATTCGCATCGAGGTGCTGTCCGACGACGCCGATGCCGAGACTCTGGTCGGTGTGATCGTCAAGTCCGCCGGCTCCGGCACCATCGGCGACGGCAAGGTCTGGGTTGCCCCGCTTGATTCGGTGACCCGCGTGCGCACCGGCGAGACCGGCTCTGCCGCTATCTGATAATTCATTCGGATAGATATTAAGGGCCCCGGGCTTAGGTCGGGTTATCAATAGACAGATCCCCGTACGTGCTTCGCGCCGTGCGGGGATTTTCATACGATTTTCGCGTCATATTTTTTGCTTCGGATTTCCCACTTTCGCTTTTATCTGCTCAGATTTGCTTGCTTTTGCGAAGATTTTCAAGGATTTGCTATGACTTCAGCGGTTGATGGTCTTAAACAACGTTTCATGGATATGAGTCAGCCGGATGCCGACGGCGTGTACCGCGATGGTGCGGCGAAGCGCAAGGCTCGTACGGATCTGGCCATGGATTGCCTCAAACAATTGTGGCAGGAGGCCTGCCAGACGGGGTCTTTTGACGTTCCACAAGCTGGTATTGGTCTTGGCACGGTCGGTTCGTTGGCCCGCGGTCAGGTGGGCCCGAGTTCCGATCTTGATTTGGTGGTCATTTATGAGCCTCACGCGCTCACCGACCAGCAGCTCAACGAGCTTGCCAACAAATTGTGGTATCCGATTTGGGATTCTGGTCTTGATCTTGACCAGTCGGTGCGTACCCGCGCGCAGTGCGAGGCGGTCACCGACCATGATCTGCCCGCCGCGATGGGTTGGCTGGACGTGGTGCCGATCGCGGGCGACACGCAGCTGATCGAATCCACGGCTATCTCCATTTTAGAGCGTTGGCGTAGGGCCGCCCGTAAGCGCTTGCCCGAATTGTTGGGTTCCGCCAAGTCTCGTTTGGGCGAGTTCGGCCGTATGGCGTATAGCAATCAGCCTGATATTAAGGAGTCTCGCGGTGGTTTGCGCGATTCCGTGCTGGTCTCCGCGCTTGCCGCTTCTTGGCTTGCCGACCGCCCGCACGGCCAGTATGACGATGCCGTCGAACGGTTGCTGGATGTGCGCGATTGCATTCATTTGGTCGCCAACAAAGACACGAATATGCTGCTTGCCCCCTATCAGGCGAAGGTTTCGGCGATGCTGGGTTTGGCCGATCCGACGTTGCCGAGCGGCGAGCGCGAGGCGAAGTCGATTGATGATTTGCAGACGTTGCTTGCGCGTGTTGGTCGCCAGATCGCGTTTTCGCTTGATTCCACGGCTTCTCGCGCTGAGCATTCGTTGACTCATGAGAAGCCTCGTTTTGCGTTTTTCCAGGTGTTCCAGCCTCGTGGCGGCGGTAAGCGTCAGGCGCCTACTTTTGATGTGATTGCGCCCGGTATCGCCAAGCATGAGGAGGAGATCGTGCTTGCGCCGGGTGCCGATCCGAAGTCCGATCCGTGTCTTGCGTTGCGGGCTGCTGTTGCTGCGGCTGAGTTTGGTCTGCCGATCGCGCCCGGCACGTTGCAGAATCTGAAGTCGTGTCCGATCGATGATCGCACGTGGAATGATGAGTCGCGTAGTCTGTTCTTGCGTTTGCTTGCGAGCGGTCCCGCGTTGTTGCAGGTGTGGGAGGAGATTGATTTTGTCGATATTCCGGGTCGGCTGATTCCGGAATGGCTGGCGATTCGTAATCGTCCGAGCGCTTCGGCCGCGCATCGGTATACGATTGACCGTCATTCGGTTGAGGTGGTTACGCGGCTTGGTCGTGAAACACCTCGTGGAAACCGTTATGATGATCGGCATTATCAGGCGTTGCTGTTGGCTGGTATTTTGCATGATATCGGCAAGCGTCCGGGGGTTGCCGATCATGCGGCGGAGGGTGCGCGTCATGCGTCCATGGTGTTGAAACGCATGGGTTTTGACCGTGACATTATTTGGTGGGTCACGTTGCTGGTGCGCGAGCATCTTACGTTGTCGGAGTTTGCGACTGGTCAGAATCCGAATGATCCTAATGTTGGTGACGAGTTGGCTTCTCGTCTTGATCATGATCCGCTGCTGCTTGACATGCTGTTCGATCTGACTCGTGCTGACGGTTCGTCGTTGGGTGCCACGGCCGGCGAGACCATTTCCAAACAGTACGGCTGGAGTAAATGGCGCGAAACCCTTGTCCGAACCATGTACAACGCCACCCGCTACCACATGTGAGGCCGCGTAGGCTGTGAGCGAATGCCCGGCAAAGCGACATGGTTGCCGATGCGGTACCCGCCGCGTCGGAGGAAACCCATCGTTTAAGAAAAAGTGGGGAATATATCACCTTCGGTTCACTTAAGCAAGTCACAACCAGGGGAATGGGCACCCGTACGAAAGATGTCCCCAAGTTGTCCACTTGGTTATCCCCATTTGGTGGATAACTCGATATGTTTTCCACATAGTTATCCCCAGTATGTGGATAACTCGGGTTTTTTCGGCTTTCTTATCCACAGCGAACAGATTCGCGCGTGTCGGGTGATTTCGATCCTGCCAATGCGGAGATTCCTCCAGAATCTCATCGCAATATCATTCGTGAAGTGGCACAGGTATTATGGTTTTTCCCGGTACACCACACATCGAAGAGCTGGAGAAGCATGGCGGAGAGCAATTCTTGGAACAATGGCCTGAATCAAGGGCAAAACCGCGGTTTTTCAGGCAATGGCAGCATTTCCGGCGCGTCGGGAACGGCTATTCGCGACGCTATCTTCGACCGTTGTCACGCGCCCGGAAAGCAATCCGATGCCGCTGGCTTGGACTTCGATGGCGGATTCAGCTGTATTCATCCGCTGCCCAAGCGCATCGACCGATTCTTTGCTGGCTTTGAGCTGGATTTCATCGGCATTCTGCTTGATGGACGTTTCTGCTTTGCGGATTTCGTCGTGCGCCACATGGCACGCAGCGCCATTCGCCGCGCTTTCGGCTTCAATCGCTTGCAGCTTGCTGACGATGCCGTCCGTCTTCGAAAGCGTGTCCGATGCTTTGCTGGCAATGGTGACGACGATGCTGCCCGGATCGCCGCGCGCGTCCTGCTTTTCGACCGTCACAATCCGCGCAGTTTGCCGAAGACCGTGCGCATCATCCGAGATAATCACTTGCTTCCCCGGCGCGAAGCAATCCCAGTCATAGCCGGTCAACGCGTAGAGGTCAATTGCCGTTGCTGTCAGGCTGATTTGCGGTTGCTGCCTTTCCGCCAACACTTGCTGTCCGCGCACCAGCAGTTCTTCTGGCGTGGTGAATGCATTGTTTTGGTAGATGGCGGCACGGATGCCGTACTGTGAAATGGTGTCCGCATCAATGTATGGCACTGCATCCGCCGTCAGCGATTCCACGGTGACGGTTTTCCCGTCCTTACCAGCGCCGCCAATCAGATAGAGGCGTGTCACCAACTCCGTCGTGTCCATCTGCATCTGGATGCCAGTGAGGTTACGCCCATAGTGGATGCCGCACTTGCTCTCCGCGTCCGCCTTCCGGATGCTCAGCCGGAAGGGAAGGACACTTGTGTCGCATTCCCATGTGTACGCATCCAGCTCTTCGCAGAGCTTCCGAATGCCTTCCAGAATGCTGATGTTGCTCATCGACAGCGCCACCGTCTGCTCGAAGTCACACGCATCCAGCACCCAGCGCGTCACTGTCTGCTGCGCCATCAGCTGCTGAATGGCATCACGGATGCCGATGCCGTCAAACACCATTTCGCCGAAGATAAGGTCATCCAGCAGAAGCGAAAGAACATGCTCCAGCGTATAGCTGCGCGTTCCGCCCGGCAGCACGTCCGATGCAGGCATCCCCGTGATGCGGTACACGCCCAGGTCGCGCACGCCGTCCTGCAAATGCACCCACGGCAGCTTGACACACAGGTCATTCGCCGCATCTTCGCAGGGCAGACGCAATTCCGCTGTGCAGAGGTCATTGTGCTGCAAAGTCCAGCCGAAGCTGGCGTTTTCCAAGAT
>OGDU01000887.1_pt1 | contig 27103 bp, 13 predicted proteins | sample 1570371 | NCBI WGS metagenome assembly OGDU01 (sample SAMEA2581977, study PRJEB24529) | metagenome | biome: Human gut stool | place: China | collected 2011
TCAATCTTGCCTACATTAGCACCGGTTGGGTCCAGGATGAGACAGTTGGCAGTAGGTGGAACCAAAGAAATCCGTTTTCCGTTTTTATCCTGTCCAGCTCCTAAAGAAAAGTCAAAGGTAAAATCATACCGCTTACCCATCTGCCAGTCGGTATTGATAGCAATATACGCCCAGTCATTATACATAACCTTTTCACCAACCTTAGCCTTAATGAGCAAAGCAAAGTAAGTACCTTCAATAGCCTTATCCTTTGGCTGCATCTTCTGTGGAATGAGCATGAAAGGCACATTGGAAACATCAAGAGAAGACCGTTCCGGTCCTAACGTAACAGGAGTACTCCAAGTGATTTGATAATCCGCCTTATCCTCAGTTGTTATCCAGGAAGCATCATTCCCATCCCCATCGCAGGATGGAAATGTGAAAGTGCCCTTGTTTTTGATGTTGCCGATTTTTACTCCTGATACTTCTATGGTATAATTAGTATTCTCGTTCTTGGCAGCAACAGTTATCTCAGAAAGAGCATGTTTGAAAGTAACGTCCATCCCATCAGCACCATTGCCTTTCAAGCTACCTTTGGCATAGGCATAGATGAAATCCTTCTGCTCTGCAGCCTTAGCACAAGGCGAAAAGTTTGTGAACTTCTGGGAAGAACTTGTAATCTCGTAAGAACCAGAAGTACCAGGAGCGTCCGGTGCATAGGCATAGAAATACAAGTCCCCCTTGTTGGGCCAGAAGAAGTTACCATCATCGGTACTCCATTCTCCTGCTGCCTTGGTGTAAGTTACATTCTCCATATAGTTAGCCAAGCCATCCTGAAAGGCCGTAACCTTAAAAGAACCAAACTTAGCCAAGTCTGTCTCTACGGCACGAGAGGAAGAAGAACCTGTTATGTGAGGATGAAGACGTATGGAATTGTCAGAAAGCCCCCCCATAACCGTCCGCTCCTCTGAGCAGGAAGAGGCAACCATTAAGGTTGCCACTCCTGCAAGATAAAGAAAACGAAGCTTTTTCATTTCAAGTATATTTATTAATAATTTACAACTATTCTCCCACTCCGCAGGAGACTTTTAAAATCTTATAGAAATCACGGAGATAGAAGCTGCACAGACAAGGAACAGCATCATGTACCGTTGAAGAGAAAGAGATAAAGAGACGGAACGTTCTTTCACCAATAGAGAAATCCGTCATCGGGTTCTCGATAGAAGGAACCGTCTTGAAGTAAACACAGCTGAAGAGCTTTCTGAATTTCTCCATGTCGGCATCTCCTGGATAATCCTTTGGAGAGAAGGTCTGCCCTTCCTTTCAATCCATTTCTTCTTATCAGTCCGACAATATTCCGGAGAATAGAACAAGCCTTCTCAACATCAGCTTTCTGATAGCCCAGGTCGCTGATTTCATCCGGCGTATAACCAAAAATTACATTATTCATCATTACAAATTTTAATCATCAATAATTAGTTACTCCTGCACAGAAGAGGGTTGAATATCCTCAATACTCTTCTTCCACCACAGGTAAAGCCTGTTTTTAAGGAAAACTTTCAGAAGAATGATTACTATCACAAAGGTAATAGTCATAACAGCCCATGTAGTCTTCGGATTCCCCTGCTGTATTCCCAATACAAAAAGAGATACAAATATAACGGCAAGACCATAAAGTGATAAAGAAACACTAAAGAGAATGATCCACATTCTTCGCTCAACCTGCATCAATAAGGATGTAACCCTGGATTTTTTACCTTCCTTGCTGGAAATAATCCTCATCCTGCCCTTGTTGACAGTCTTCTGCTTTGCGTAAAGAAATGTCTGAAAGGCAAGCATAAGACAGGACAGGAAACAGATGATAGTACCGGTAGCAGTGTGCACGGTATCCAGCTTGATGAAGTTCTGAGGCAGGAAACATAGGCAAATGCAGGGCATTGCTATGAAAGCATAGAGCAGCATTTCAGAAAAATGTTCGAGTTGCTTTACCAGCAATCGATATACTCATTGGTGTATATTGTAGTTTCATTATTCATAATCATATCATTTTAATCGTTATTGTATTTGGCCGTAAAAGGATTCTTGCCTTCCAGCAACAGATTAAGGCATTCCCTTGCCTTATCATTGACAATAAGAAGAGGAAGCTTGGCAATCTCTACCTGTACCATTTGCGCTGCCTGGAATTTGGTTATACCATGTAACTTGGAAATGCAGAATATCATATCCCTCAGTCTGGCCTTGTTTATTTCTTCAATAAGAGCAGCCTTGTCCCACTTTTCACCCATTTTCAATGTTCCTTGATCATCTTTGGCGACGATAATCTTAATGGTATCAGAAAGGCAATCATAGTAGAACAAAAGATATTCCCCGAAGTAATATATGGTATTGCCATTTCTATTCCTGAAACAACCAATATACTTGTTGTTTGGAAGGATTTGCTTGATAATAGAGTTTTCCTTCACAAGCGTGAGTTCTTTTTTTAGCTTATCAATTCTCTCATTCCTGGTAAAGATTTCCTGTTGGAGATTCTTGCAGACACTTGTGAGTATAGGATCAGAGTTCTTGACGACATCTTTGATATCCTCGGCTAGTTTTTTGGTACGAATCGATAGGAGATATACCAGAACTGCCATAGAAAGAGCTATTAGAACCACGTATGAAACTACAACCGCAAAGGACTGCGAGATATCAACAAAACCCATCAGCCATTTTCCAAGATACCAGGAGAGGGCGATGCAAGACAGTTGAAGTAAGACAAAAGCAAGAAAATGACCTGCAAGGGTATTAACTGGCCAGAACAGCTGCTCTGTTTTCTTCTGCAAGTCATCCAGATCCCTGGTATATATATCGATCTGTTTACGCATAAAAAAAATATTCTCTATGTAATAGGTAAATATCAGACCTACAAGAGAAACGGCAGCTAAGCCAAAACTGCATTTGACGATAGGCATACTGGCATATTCCGGCAGTCCCCATAATCCATTACTCAACCATGTAATGAACGCAAAAAAGAATACCAGAAAAAGACAAATGATTAGACTGCCAGCAAGAGAGTAAGAAAAGCCTTTGATGAAGTCCGTTCTATTCATAATACATATATATTAATTGTTATCGTTATTGTTTTAATTAAATTTCATAAGAACCTGAGTGAATCTGTTCTTCTCCTTGTCAAAGCCTGTAGAGACAAATGTCTTGGGCTTCGAATCGAATGACTCCAGGGCATAGTCAAGGAGATCAAAATCCATTGTGTCGTAGAATCGAACACAGTAAGTTGCAGTACCGAGCAGTTTATTTATGGTAAACTGCAGAGAGTCGAATCCTGAAGCAACAAGAATATTCCGTATCACTTTAGAATATGCCATGGAGTCTCCGGTATATATTCTCTTGCCCGATTTCTCCAGTTTATCAACTTCTTCTCTGGTAATGGGAACACCATCGCTATCAATGCTGTGAGATTGAGTTCTGGTTTCAATGAAAGCCCCGGAAAGAACACACTTTTCTGCTATTCTCCTGGCCTCTTCCCTATCTCCGGCAAGAACATATACGTTTGTCTCCCGAAAGACCGGAACCGTGAATAATAAATGCTTCTTTTTCATGTTTATTGCTTATTAGTATAACATCAAATATATGCGTCTAACTTCCCAAGACCTCCTTAAGATTGTATTGTAAAGGAGTCAAATTAACCTTACCCATGAAGTATGTAAGGGAATATTCGCCCTTTTTCATCCACAGCGGTAACACCTTCCCTTCCTCTACCTTGGAAGTGATGAAGTCCGCCAAACAGGAAGTGACCACCTCCTTCATTTCATCAAAGGAAGAAGCAGAGAACAGAACCTTGCCAAGTTCCTTGTTTTCTACCATCCCACAAAATCCATAACCATTGCGGTCAACGGTAACTACTATCTTATGCATATCAATTAAAATTAAAGGAGCGGATGGAAACCAAGTCCATCCAGCTCCAGAGAGTTATATGAAAGAATGAACCAACTAAGTCAATCTAAGCATCCTCAACTTCAATCACCTTGAAAAAGCGAGAAGTCTTTGTCTCTTTTTTATTGCGAAATGTCACATTATCAATTGGAAGCACGACATAATCTTCACCTTGAATGAAGATTGGTTTCATGGTCTCGGAAGCACAATATTCATAATCAAACATAGAATCACCTTCGTCACTATATATAATATCATGCAATATATCCCTATCAGAAAGAGTCTTGTTATAATTAGGCCAGCTTCTCATTTCTTCAACTACACATTTAATAGGAGAATCAAAACCTAGAAGCCATTCATCTTCCATAACAACAACCCAGTCTTTGTAAATCTTGTCAAGATCCAAATTAGGAAGGAGGATAGGGTCACCAGGACCAGGAATGCAAGGAAAGACGGCATCAATCGTTGCACCCATATATTTGACATCATCGCAGGAATAATATCTATTATCAACACTGATACAGTCATAAAACTGCATTGGTAAAAGCTTAACCTTAATCATATTTATAGAATCTTATATTGTTATCTAATTTTTTATATTATGAAACTAATTCTTTGTTCTTTTGATTGAATTTCTCGAAAAAGAAAGATAGTCAATTATTTCGGGAGATTTCCATACATTGCTGTCTGTCCAGGAAGACTTTCAAGGCTTCCATTTTAACGTTGCACATAAGCTTACATCTTGACAGGAACATCTACTCCTTGCCAGTCGTCCACATCTGGTTTCATACCGGAAGCATTGATGGCGTTAGGTACTGGAAGCTTCTTCAGTACAATTTCTACGTTATATGGGTCTGCAGCATTCAAAATCTGTTCCGTGACATCGTAGTCAAAGGAAAACTTCTCTCCGTTGCAAAGAGTAGTATAAATCGTGAGAATATTCTTCACTGAAGTATTATCTACCCTTCCGAAGCAGGTCATAGAGCCATTGATGGTAGCCTTATTGGTGTCTAGGCTGACAGCAAAAGGAACCATTACCGCTTCCGTGCTCTTTTTCCCACTCCATGCAAATATTCCGGAAGAGAGTCCGGAAATGGAAGCAGCAATGCCCGAAGCAACCTTTGTCGGATTCAACACCTTATTAATTATTATATGATAAGTGCAGTATTCCTTTTTGGGAGCAAACGATCTATGTATTTCCGTTTTCTCATCACCAGGAGAATCAACGTAGATTTTCTCATCAGATCTGTCGATGAAAAGATATTCCGGCTCAGAAAGAAGACGCTGGCTACCAACCTTCTTACTTACAGGAAGCTCAGAAACACTCAAACCTAACTTGTCTATGACCGTTGCCTCGCACGTTGTTATAAGGAGAGAGTCACGGTTATTGGCATTCTTCACGACGATGTTACGTAAGTCAGAGTTGAATGTTATTGCATCATAACCCACTCTGGCAGAAATATTACATCTACCCTTCTCGTTACCGGCAAATTCCCTTTTGAGAACATTCTTGCCCGGGGTGTCCGGAAAGAGATAGAGAAACATAGAAGCTGGACTTTCCTCATAGACTTCTTCCCAAGTAAAGTTAACGATAAGTTCGTTGGGATGATTGTGGTCATAGCAAAGCTTGTCCTGCTCACAGGAAGAGAGAACCCAGCAAAGCAAAGCAGAGAAAACGGCAAGGGAAGTAATACGTCTTGCCCACACAAATTTATGATATGTTGTCATTGCATTCAGAGTTTATTGATGTTGTTTTTTCCAAGAAGGCAGGAAAAGGAAATCTCCAGTTTGATGGGACCGAAATTATTCCTTTGTCGGGTGTATTGCCATACATAGTGATTTCTGTCCTGTATGTAGGACTTGTATCTACCACCTCTGTATCCCAGACCAATACCTAGATCCAGGTTGAGTCTTTTGTCAACAGGAAAGGAATATCCATATTCAATACCAGCAGCATACGTTAAATCAGACATCTGCCCTTTCTTACCTCTAGGATTATAGTCATACATATAGCCCTGCGTGAAGACCCCGACGTGGTGCCCGGAGAGAGGATTGATTCTCGATGCATATCCAAGGTACTTACGTAGTTCGATTTCGCCGCCGTAGGATCTCCATTTACGGTAGTTAGATTTGGTATAGGTGCTTGTCTTCCACCATGTGTACCAGTAAGTAGCTCCCAAGGAGTAACCATTACCCAGATATCTTTCGATTCCAATATTGGGAACAAGCATCGCATCGTGGACAATATTTGTTTTGAGAATTGTCCGAGGAAACGTAACGTTCTTGGCAAGGCAACAGGAATCCTCGCTGACCTTTATATCATAAAAATCCGTTTGCGCATATCCTGCATTACCCAGGCTAATGGCAGCACAGAATGCTAGTAAATACTTTTTCACCTTCTTAAATATCATTAATATTATACTTTGCGATTATATTTCTATATATCACTGCAAAAGTACATAAAAAAACAGTAAGAGCCAAATTAATCAGTTAAAACCTTTTATTTTAACACTTTCAAAACCTTTCGAGAGCAAAGAAACAAAAAGCTAACAAACCAAAACAAATATTAATATTAAGTTAAATATAATAATATTCTTCATTTTAAGCTATGATAGGGTTAAAATAAAAAGTAGTGTTTTTGTAATTCATTTATTTCCGAAAAAAGCCGTTACTTTGCAGTAGAATAAGAAATTAAACTTCATCACTATGGCAAAAAAGAAAATGTCCGAGGGACTTGAAAATGCCCTTCAAAAACTGGTTGACAGACTTGTCGAGCGCATGGAAGATGCGTCGCAAAGTCTGGAATGGAATAAACCTTGGATTCAGACCGGCGGAGGTTTCGGTCTTCCAAGAAACATCAGCGGTTCCCCTTATATGGGAATGAACGCTTTCCTTCTGAGTCTGCATGCAGCAGAAAACGGTTATAAGATGCCAATCTATATGACCCATCTTCAGGCAAAAAAAGAAAAGGTGCATATTCTTCCTAGTTCAAAAAGCGTTCCTGTCTTCAAGTGGGGAAAGAACATCAAAGACAAGGAAGGAAAGTTTGTATCGGAAGAAGACTACCATAAGATGAGTGAGGAGCAGCAGAAGGAATGTACAGTATATCCTTATCTGAGACACTTCAACGAGTTTAACATAGACCAGACGAACTACAAGGAGAAGTACCCGGAAAAATACGAAAAGCTGCTCTCTAACTTTGTTGATCCGGACAGAAACAAGGCCGATACCAACGGCATGTATAACAATGAAGCCCTTAACAAGGTCATCGAGGAAAAGGATGGTTGGATCTGCCCTATCGTTTTGGATCCATCCGAGGGAGCTGCCTATAGTCCTGGATTCAACTCCATTCATATTCCACCGAAGGAGAACTATCGTCTCCATGAGGGCAATGCCGAGGAAACCTTCAAGGATGGACAGGAGTACTATTCAACTGCCCTTCATGAAATGGCCCACTCTACAGGTCACGAGTCAGTTCTGAAAAGAGACGGTATAGTCAAATTTGACGGATTCGGCAGTCCTTCCTATGCAAAGGAAGAGCTTGTTGCAGAGCTGACAGCAGCAATGGTATCAAGTACCCTTGGCTTCGACAAGCGCATTACAGAGAATAGTGCAGCTTATCTGAAAGGCTGGGCCGCTGCCCTTCGAAAGGAGCCTAAATACATCATTTCTGTCATGAGCGATGTCAACAAGGCCTCACGAATCGAATTGGAGCATATTGACAAGCAGCGCAAGGCACTGGGACAGAAATCCCTTCTTGAAGGAACGCTCGACGGCCTTGACGAGAAAGCAGATAACGAGAAACAGTTTGAAGCCATTCAGAATGGCGAAACTGAAAAAGAACAAAACAACAACATAATGGACAAAAAGATATTTTATTCCAATCTCAATGCCAACTCAGATATAGAGTTAAAGGAAGATCCACAGCAGCTTGTTACCCTCTACGAGAGTGGTGACAAGCAGGGGCTTTTTGATGCATTGAAACAGGCACAGAAAGAAGCAGGAGCCTATTGGGACCTTGATACTCTTCAAAGTACAACCGGAGAAAATGCAGAGATCATCGCAGAAGATGAGAAGCATATTGCAGTGAAGTACCCGGAATTTACCGACACATTCTTCATGTTCGAGAAGGTCACTGAGCAGCAGATTCTTGATAAGATTCAGCAGCAGGGACTTTCTGAGGATGACAGTGAAATAGCTCATCAAATTGGCAACGAGGCTGTCAAGAAGCAGTTTGACGGTATGCGAAGCCATACCCTTGAAATGCCAAACGGCACAGTTCTAGGCGTAGATTACGACCCTAGCACCAATGAAATGCTGGCTGGAGGCATAACCAACGCAGGTTTGGCACCAGAGCACCGTTCAGACTACGACCATTCCATCACCCTTGATGAGAATCTTCAAAACTTCTCCGAAGAACTCATTTCTATGGACGAATACCAGGCTCAGGAGGAAGACATCGAGGAGAAAGTTTCTGAAGACCAGGAAGAGAATCTCAGCGAGGAAAACTCCGAGCAAAAAGAAGAGGCAGAGTCCCTAGAAGTATCTGAAAGCCATGAAGAGACTAAGGAAAAAGTGCAGGATGTTGACAAGAAAGAATATGCTGCTAAGGAATGGTCCACGATTGACAATAAGCTTGAAATGCCATCCGGAGACACCCTTACGGTAGACTACAACAAAGAAAAGGACACGCTCGACGTGCTCATCACTACACCCGAAGGCAAGCAGGAAGTATACAGCACCGGCTACGACCATGACCATGAAGCAAAGGCTAATTTAGGCTTTGTCTGGGAAGAGCTGTCAAACATGAAGCAGTATCAGGAGAGAGAGTCAGAAAAGGAAGTACAGGCTCAGTCTGTTGATCCTAGGGATGAGAAGAAATATTATTCTTCATTCGCATTCATGCAGGATCAGGAAGATACTGAGCAATTTGACAAACTCCAGGAAGAAGGTAAATATGACGAAATACTTAATCTTGCTTCCGAGTACGACCAGGAGCAGGAAATAGAACTCGAATATGTCAGCAAGTCTTCTTCTCCTCATCCTGGTGATGACCTTCTTGCAGAGAATGAAGACTATGCTGTAGTTTACAATAACCGTGTTGGTGGAACATACGATCTGTTGAAAAAATACAGTGAGAACGAACTCCGCGAGGAAATCGAGCGTCTTGGCGGTATCGGTTCAAATTCTAGTGATGCTGTCAAGGAGATAGCTTATAATATGACAGCTGACGAGTTTGCCGCTATCCAGAAAGAACCAGTATTTGAAATGCCGAATGGTGAAATTCTGTATTTCCAGTACAACAAGGAGACTGACAAGATAGAAGTGGGTACTGCCACCAATAATGGTCTTGCAGTCTCAGATACCTTTATGTTTGAAAGAGACAAGAGTGTAGAAGCCAACCTGGCGAATGTCTATGAGGAAATGTCGCAGAGGGAGCAGTATCGTGAACAGGAGCCAGAAGAGGAACAATCCTTGGAAGAAGAGAAGGATATAAAAGGTGAAAACACCGCAAGCATCTCGCAGGGACGAGCTGCTGCTTCGGAAAGATCAAATGACGAGAGTTACTGTTACTCTTTTGCCCGATTTGAGTCTTCTGAGCGTACCAAGGCATTTGATAGTTACCGTGAAAGCGGTGACCATGAAGCACTGCTTCATCTGGCAGAAATTATGGATGTGAGCAACCTCATTGAATTGAACAAAGTGAGAAAGAATGCACCAAAGACTTCTGACGACAAGGTTCTTGTAGAAAACAGTTCCTACGCTGTAACCTTCAATCAGCAGAATAGTACATACGATCTTTTGCGTAAGATTGAAAAGGAAGAGGTTCTGGAACTGATTGGAGACATCAACGACAACGATGAAATCAAAGCATCTTCTGTTGACGTGCAGAAGTTGGCTTACGAGGATGCAGCTCAGCAGATTGCAGATTCAGAGATACCAAATGTCCTGACAATGCCAAATGGAGAAAAACTTGATTTCCAGTACAGCGAAGAAAGAAATCAGGTTGATGTCGGAAAGATGACTCCTAACGGTATGGACGTACAGTATATATTTGATTATGATATTTCCAGAAGTCCGCAAAGCAATATTTCTACCATTCAAGATGAACTTGCTCATTTGGATGAATTTCAGTTGATGAACAATGAAGAGGAAATGACTACCGACAACGGTCAGAAAGCAGAGGTTCCTCACGAGGACAGCCTCAGTGATACCAATGTTGTAGCCGAGGCAAAGCATATCGCCGCCACCGGAGTACCTATTGACAAGGCCGAGAAGATGGCAAAGGAGAAGTTCGAAGATATCAATCACGAGAATATGCATAAGGAAGAAGAAAGAAAGTCTGCCGAGCAGGAAAAGAAGGAAGCTCAACAGAAGGAGCAGCAAAAGAAAAAAGAAGAAGAGCAGAAGAAGGAGAATAAGAACAGCAATGTTGTCAGTTCTCACGCCGCCCTCCTGCTTGCCGCCCTCGTTTCTTCCAAAAACAACAACGGAGTATGGTTGAACCCAGGTTTCCGCAAGGATGCCCAGTTCTTGTTTGGCAACTCTCCTATTACTGGTTATAACGCCTTGATGATGAACCTTCATAGCGAGCAGAATGGCTATCGCAGCAGCATCTACACCCAATATAATCCAGCAAAAGATAATGGGATGCCTATAAAAGAAGGAGAAAAGGCATTCTATCTTAGTTGGACCAATTGGAGATATGTAAAGGGAGCTGAGGACAAGCAGGGTATTTCCCCAAAGGAGTATCATTCCCTTGATTCAAAGGAAAAGAAGATGTACCAGCCACGTTCTGAGCGTAAGGTTATGAACGTGTGGAATATCGACCAGACCACATTTGCCGGCAAGGACTATGATGCTTATGTGAAGGTGATCAAGGAAAACGGAGACCAGGTGGAATCCCTCAACACCATTAAGGAAGAGAATATTGCACGAGCATATTCCGAAGTGGTGAAAAAGCATCCGGATTTTGTTGTTTTGCAGCTGGAAGACGATGTTTTCAAGGCATACAAGAAGGGAGCAGAGAAAATTTCCAAGGTTACCGGAATACCAATGATCAAGGTATATTACCTGGGCAAGAAGGTAAACAGCGTGGAGATTAGCAAGGATAAACTCGACGGCTATCTGAGTAAAATCGTCAATTCCGGCAATCAGGTAGTTATCTGTGACAAGCCAGAATCACCAAGACTCATCAAGACACTGACGAAACCGGAAGAAGTCTTGCAGAAAGCCAATTCCCTGGCAAAATCTGTAGCCAAGACTGAAGGACTGGATTATGATCGAGAAATGGTCGTGCGAGATGCACAGTATCTTCCTGGTGAAAAGAAGATCGTTGTCAGCGGAATGAGTGACCCTGGTATGGACGCTCGTAGTTCAGCCATTGTCAAGGCAAACGACATTTACCGAGTACTGGCAGCGATGACAGGAACCTCAGACCATTTAGACCGAGGTGGACACGTCAACCTCACTCCTATCGATGATGTAAAGTACGAAAAACTTGTGATGGAGTTGACCGCCGGTGTGTTTATGGCACGCCAAGGCTTACCTGCAACCTTCAGCAAGGAAAGTATGGAGCTTGTTCCATACTGGGAGAGAGAAATCAAAGAATCTCCTCGTATGGTGAGCATCATTGAAAAGGACGTGAACAATGCCGTAGAAGTTCTGGACAGACTTGAAAAGAACATCAAGCCAGACTACAAGAAAATAGTAGGTATGAAGGCTGAGAAGCAGATGCTCAACAAGTCAGACTATTCCATCATCAAGAAGATTAACGAGTTTCCAAATATTGACACAAAGGAGATCGTCGTGGTGAAGGATACCGTCAACAAGAAGGCATCAGTTATTCTTCCGCAGGGAGCCTCTCTGGAAAAAGACAACGAAGTACCAGGAATGCGCAAGGATAGAATCAAGAACGCTCTCAGCAAGGAAGGCTTTGAGGTTGAGAAGTTCTATAATGCAGGTGGTCGCCTTGGCTTGAAACAGCCAAATAACTATTTCGCTGATAAGGAAATATCCGTAGTCCGTCTTCACCAATATGAATTGGTTAGCAATGAGAAGGTTGACCTCTCTGACCTCAAGAAAGAGGTGAAGTTCAAAATCAAGGATTTCCAGGTGTTACCAGACAAGGAGCAGGGCAGATACTTCTTTCATATCCAGGCAGAAGGCGAGAAGGCTTTCGACATCGTGCCAGAAAAGAAATATGTCAATTCCTTCTTTAAGGCAATCAAATCCCCAGATCCCGAGGATAAGAGTAAGATGATAAAGGCTCTGTCTGAACAGTTCTACAAGTTAGGTAAAGCCCATCCGGAAATGATCGTTGACCTGGTCAGTCCACGAAAGGTTGATGTTGACATGAGCAGAATCAGTTCTTCCCATATCTACAAGAGCCAGGAGGATCCTAAAATCAAGTATATCAAGGCGGTTATCGATGGACAGGAACATGTAAAGGTAATCCCTGCTGACCAATACAACAAGCTGTTTGCAGCAGAGGATAAGCCAGCATACGCCAAGGCTCTGGCTGCGGTGACGTTCGAGTCACTCTTGAAGAAAGGCAATACAGAAAGTGTTGACAACTCTCAGAAAGATACGAACGAAAAAACCGTGTCCAAAGCGACACCCATCGAGCAGTCCGCAGTGAATAAGACTGTTGGACAGCAAGAAGATAACGAACATCATCAATCTATGAAGTTCGGTCGTAAATAAATATTCTGTAACATAAGGGTAGGAGAAGTCTCTCCTACCCTTTAAAAAGGAAAACAATGAGTCAAACCAAGCAAGAGTTTATTGATAAATACAAGGAAATTGCTATCCAGCAGCAGCTAAAGTATGGCATTCCTGCATCCATCACGCTCTCTCAAGCCATTTTGGAGAGTGGTTATGGAACATCGGCACAGGCGAAAGAATGCAATAACTTCTTTGGTATTCAAGCTGGTGATAGTTGGAAGGGAGAAACAATTAAATACATAGATAACGGAGATAAACATCCTTTCCGTAAATATTCAAGTCCTGAACAGTGCTTTGAAGACCACTCTAAGATTTTGACAGTCAATAATGGAATGGTCGCACAGGCCTGCAAAAAAATCTCCGCAACAGATTATCAAGGTTGGGCAAAGGCTCTAGCTTACAGTCCCTACCACGAGTCTAACCCTAAGAAATATCAGCAAAGCCTTCTAAGAGAAATTAGTGATTATAATCTCCACTCCATTGATCTGGAAGCAGAAAATCGTAGAAAGAACGGAGAAGTAGCCAAGCAAGTTGACACCAGAAACGTCCTTCAGCCAATGTCCGGTAACTTTGCTATGCCAATTGATTTTTCAAAGGATATTGAAGTTTCAAGTGAATTTGGAATGCGCAAACATCCTACCAAAGGCAAGATGATGAAGCATAATGGAATAGATATATCAACTAAGGGTCAACATCTTCCTGTCTTTGCTACAGAAGACAAAGGTAAGGTAGTGAAAGTAGGCTATCAAGAAAAAGGTGCCGGAAACTATGTTACAGTAGAATATAACCGTCCTGACGGAAATAAATTCCGAACAACATATATGCACCTTAGTGAGGTAAAAGTCAAGGAAGATGATATTGTTAATGCAAACCAGCAACTTGGAGTAACAGGTTCAACAGGAGCTAGTACTGGTGTACACTTACACTTTGAAGTTCGTGAGTTTGATGGAAAATCGTTCAAGGCAGTTTCCCCGGTCAACTATCTAGCAGAGTTGCAGCTTCGTTCCGGCGAGCCATGTTCTTTGGATAAAGGCGGTAAGGATTATCTTGCCGAAGCCAAAAGTAATATGGTCATCGGACTAAGTCCTACTCCGGAGAGCAATCTCTTGGCAGACAAGACAAATTCCAATGACCCTACCAAATGGCTGGCAAAGCTGATGGAGCAAAATGGAGAAATGCCTGGCGACAAACAGGACATGATTTCTTCTCTTATAAGTATGTATTTTACAAAAGCATTATGTCTTGTGGCAGGTTTGACACAAAGTGAAATAGAAGAAAATCTCAAAAAAGAGCAAGAACAGCAGCAAGCAGCAGAAAACTCTTCACAGACCACAGGTAAGAAGGATGAGACCGTCAACGCAAAAGATATGAAGCAGGCGGCAAGTAATAATTTTGAGGCAGAGATGCAACAGGGCGACCTGGGTCAAAGCCAAGGTCGTAGAATCGGATAAATTAATTTTAATATATTGAATTATGATTAAATGTAATGTCACTTTATGCGGAAAGATTTTCATTTCCGCACAGGAAAAGACCTCTAAGGATAGTCAGAAGTTTTTGAGTTTTGGTGTATCCATTCCAATGAAGGGAAAGGATGAAAGCGTAACAGAGCTTCGCATCAACGTATCAACGCAAGGAACCCAGGCAGAAGCCGGCAACTATATTTCCGGTCGCAGAGTCACGGTAGTCGGTGTCATGTATGTCAAGAAGATTGAGAACAACGTCTATTACAATCTTCGTGCTACTTCTCCTATTCAGTTCAACGAGACTACTGATCCGGACAATCTCAGTGGTTCCGTTGAGTTTACCGGAAAGATTGGTTCCAAAGGAGTCAAGGATCTCAAAAGCAAGAAAGGTAACGACTTCCAGGTCTTCGATGCCTTCACCCATGACTCAGAGGGTGAGAAGCAGGGCTTCTATTGGGTACACTTTACCAATTTCTCCCCTATCCATGAAGATTTCTTCAAGGCAGGAGAATACGTTGAAGTAAACGGTGAACTGGAACTGGACGTTTTTCGTAGCGAGGCAAGAATCAACTGTCGAGCAACAAACATCAAGAAGCATGAGTTTGTACAAACAGGCAATGGTGCTCAGCAGCAAGGTCAGGCATAGCATCCTGCACGGTTTGTTTACTGTAGTCATAGTCTTCCTTGGGGGCATTATGGCTACATACATTATGCTATCTAGAAAACAATAATAACGGAGAGTGCCTATCTGCACTCTCCTTTTAAAATAATAAGAGTATGGCAAATGACAATATGAATGTGGTAGATAGAATCCGTTCCGGCTGGGGACGATTTTTCAGCAGAGAAAACGGACGTGCCACAGAAACAAAATACATACCACAAAGCCGTTTCTTCTTTCCATCAGAACTAGAAGAGTTGGAGAAAAAGGATGAGTTGAATCCTATAGAGAAAAGAGCTTTAGAATATGGCAAGATTGCAGCTAAGCAATCCAACCGTTCCAACATCGAGTATGTACCTGTCTTATTTGACGGGACAACGCTTGTTGCATGGGTAGATGGAGAGGAAAGCCCTCTTGCAGACTTTCGTGCAAAGATGATGAATGACGAGCTTAAGAGAGAAGGTTATCAGCTTTCAAAAGAACTTGAACAGTCTATACTGGAAGAACAGGGTAAAGCTCTAGTTGACAAGCTTTTCATAAGAAAAGGTGAAGAATATATCAAAGTTGATTCTTATTCAGGCGACAATGAACCTTCACTGTCTTTTACATCATATAATATAGAAACTATGGAGTCTATCAATATTCCTTACGACGTGCGTCTTTTTCAGGAAATGTTGGGACGCGAAGAGATGAAAGAGGCAGAAACCTATAATGTTCTTGATTTTGATAAGAAATTGCAAACATTACGTGAATCACAGAATCTCCTACAAGATACCGTTAAATTCATCGAGGAAAGCAAAATTTATAAGGGCAAACTGGATATCAGCGAAGGTCATGAGTATTCCAGTCTAGGTGATTATAGTTCACATTCCTGGAGTTATGGTGCAGGAAATATCGAATTTTATGGTTACTTCGAAGATGACGGTGATGCCATTCAGACAAAGGTTATCAATACAAAGTCTGCATACCACTACCGTGAGCTATTAAGGGAAGTTTCTGATGCCGTTCAAAGAGAAAAAGTTCTGAATGATGTCAATGCAATGAAGCTGGCTTTGGGAAAAGAACCAATTCAGGGAGACCATCAGATAGCATATCTTATCTCCCAGAAAGATAATCTCTTAGGAGAACTCCTTGATGCAATGTATGCAACATCTTCAGCAGCACAAGGACCATCAAATACCGAGTTGGAACATCGTCAAGATGAAGCTGCTTTTCTCAAACTTAACAAGGCTCTCAACGCCGTAACTGGAAGTTACCACAAAAGCGAGAAAGTGCTGGAAGACTATGTGCTCACTGGCAATCTTGGTAGCTACATTTATGATATGTCTAAAAGAATGAATAGTGTAGCGAAATATATCGATACACTAAAGGATACACGTATCCCTATGTCGGGTGACTTCCAGGAACATTTACCTAATTACCACCATCTGAGAGAACTCTACAATAAGTTTGAGAGTAGTGAAGAAGAACTACATGGGTATACACGTTCCGTAGGTGCAGAAGAAGGAGAATATGAGCGACTGAAGGTTAACTATAAAAATGCCTCAGATGCTTTCAAAAAAGAGTTGACCGATATTCTTGACTATTATGAGAACCTGATGAATCTCAATGGCGAGACCATACATGAAAATGTTCAAGGTCTTGAATACTATGGCAAGAGAAGCTTAAAGAATCATATCTTGGATGAAATCACCGAAAAATTTGTTATAGGCTTCGAAGGTGACGAAATAACAAGAGTCAACGATCTTGAAATCCATGGATCACGAGGCCGTGGTACTGCTCGCCCAGATAGTGATTTAGATGTTGTTGTAGAGTATGAAGGTTCACTTAGAGAAGACGATGCATTCAACTTCTTGAATGAAGATCCTTTAATCTATAATGGCATTAAGGTAGATGTTAATCCAATTCGGAAACAGGAAACAGGAACACTTCAAGATTATATGGTCAAATCTCGTAAATATGACCAGCAAATTTTGAAGCAGTTAGGTGAAGATAACGCTAACAAGGCAGAGGCAGAAAAGAAAATACGCTTTTCAAGAGTTAGTACAGACATAGAGTCTCTAGACACAGAGTATATCAATGCTGTTAAAAGCGGCGATATGAAGAGAGCGCAACAAATGGTTAATGCTGCAGCTGCCATAGCAGGATATAATTCTTCATCTTCCTATCAAGGGACATCAGCCTTTAACGGAGCTGCGCCTTATGGCAATGGATATTTCAATAGTCCAGAAGAACGTAAGCAAGCATGGGATGCGGACCCAGAGCATCTGGAATATGAAGGAGACCAGACACTCGGTGATTATATCAAGAATGGCATAGATGTAAACAGTCTCAGTTTCATAGCCCTCGACCCTCGTAATCTCAGAGCAGCAGATAATTACCGCCGAGAAGCAATTGAAAATATCCGTCAGGCCATTCAGTCAAAGAGTGACACTATAACAATGTATAGAAGTGTCCCTTCTGATGTAAAAGAAGGTTCTTTCAGAAATGGAGACTGGGTTACACCTAGTTATGGTTACGCTGTTGACAATGCCAACGTCCATGGCTGGGGAGATAACTATCGTATCATCGAGCAAAAGGTTTCTGTTGATGAGATCTGGTGGGATGGTAATGATATTGCAGAATGGGGATATGGTAACGAACAGGACTACGTTCAAGACAAGGATTACGCTTATAAGAACACAAAAAATAACCGTAAATCCATGGATGCTGTTACCTATGATAACGATGGTAATATTATTCCGCTGTCAAAGCGATTCAATGATGCATTAGCCGATGTACGATATCAGAGATTCGGTCAAACTAACTCTCCTGCAAAGGTGGAAGCTGAACTACGAGAAACTCTCATTGGAAAACTGCGTAGTGCCGGAATCGATGTCATTACTGATGTCGATGAGGGACAGCGTGTATTGGATATCTTCAATAAGGATGCTCGTCATCAAGCAGTTTACCATGGCAATAATTCCGCAAAGACAGGATATAATCCAAGAAATTATATTACACCTGTACGGGGAGAGTGGACTAAAGAAAAAATCATAAAGAGATTAAAAGAATCAGGTGGCAGTTTAGCTGGATATTCTCGTGCTGCAGAACTTATATCTGAATTTGATAGTCCAAAGGAACTTTCGGAAAATATGTTTTATCATGGTACTTATTATGGTGGAGGTAGATTAAAACCGAGTATGATAATGAGTGACAGAGAAGTAGAACGTATCGGCGGTGGTGGATATGGCGATAAATATTGGGGTATCAGTGTAAGTAAGAGCAAAGAGATTGCCTCAAGATTTAGCGGTATTCATGAAGGAGTTTTTATTTATCCTATCGTATTGGCAAAAAATGCAAATGTTAAAGAAATGCCAGATTTAAATGATGCAGCCGACTTAGATGATTGCATTATAGACCTTTGGAAAGAAGGTATTGACGCCGTATGGATTGGTGACAAAAACCATGGTGAGCAAGAGCTATGTGTAATCAATCCTAAAGCTATTGTCAACATTGACAGTTCTGATTACTACAAAGCATTCATGCTTGGAAGTGAAAAGAATCCTCTGCGTATTATTGATAAAGAAGGAATTGAAAAATTATATGCTGATGCCAAAACTTTCGTAAAGCAAAAGCAGGTTGCTCCCAGAAAGCCCTCTTCACCTTCACATTTTGTTTTGGATGAATCTGGAAGATTTGCTAAAGATAAGGATGGTCATTTAATCTTGAAGTCTAAAGAGAAATATCAAGAAGAAAGGAAAGTGTATGAACAAAAGATAAGTGACTACGAATCTTCGCAAGAGCTAGCAGACTGGAAACAGGTTCAATATGATGCTAGCAGAAATATCCGTTTCTTCAAGGACAAAGAAGGTACATCGTATGGCTTTACCGTCAATGACAAGATATATGTTGACCCACGTATTGCCACAGCTGAGACACCCATCCATGAATACTCTCATCTTTGGGCCACTGCCATACAGAAGGCCAATCCGAAAGAATGGGAGAACATTGTAGGTTTGATGAAGAATACATCCATCTGGAACGAAGTCAAGGCAAGCTACAAGGACCTGCATACCGACAACGAGATTGCCGATGAAGTTCTTGCAACGTATTCCGGAAGAGCTGGTGCAGAGAAACTTCGTAAGATGGTAAGTGACAGCAACGGCGAGGGAGTTTCCGCAATCAAGAAGGCAACCATTAAAAGGGATGTCTTCTTCCTGGAGTCTGCCTTGAAGAAGTTCTGGCAAGCCATGGCTTCCTTCCTTGGTATTCATTATGAGAGTGCCGAACAGGTAGCCGACCAAGTTCTGAAAGACATGCTGAACGAAGTGAATCCTGCCAAAAAGCTGAAGGAGTTTACAGAGAGCCGTGATGATCTATATAAGGAATATGTCGAGAATGGCAATATGGAAAAAGCCTTCGAACTAGTTATGGAAGAAGCATCCATGAAGCTGGCAGAAAATCCAATGCCAGAGGTGACAGATGCCTATAGCGTTAGTCATGAGCAAGAGCCAGAGGCTACCATCAAAGTATATAAGGTTTTCTCTTTGGATAAAGATGGCGACCCTTCTGCCCTATTTGTAAGCGGCAAAGACAAGCTGCCAATGGGAGTATGGCTGAACGCACAGGACACATGGCACTTTACTGCTGCCAATGGCAAGGACTATGTGCCATCAACACGTAATCCAAACGGTAGAGGTGGCAAGACCGGTTCCTCAGTGCTCATACCAAATGAACAGGTGCGTAAGGAATTAATCCAAAGAGGTTTCCTTCCGGATGGATCAAAGGCAAAGTACATAACAGCCCTCGCCTATCGTCCAGGCTGGCATGCAGCTGACCTGCCATATTTTCCGCAAGGTGGAAAGCAGGATCCGGAAAGTAACTATGGCAACATTCATCGTTCCAACCAGGTTGTTTTCGAGTGTGAGTTCTCTGCTAACAGAGACTATACCGAAACAGCAAGGAGTCAGACAAAGGCATATAATGGTGAGGGAAAGTTTGTTGCACGCAATGCCGACCTTCAGTATATGCCAAAGGATGGATATTACCAATATACTACCAATCAGTTCTTGAAGGATGAAGACAAGGGACATTGGTATATAGGTGGAGCCATGAAGATAAACCGTGCCCTAACGCAGGAAGAATGCGATACAATCCTGAAAGAGAACGGCAAGGCTGTCCAGGAATGGGAAAACGACATATTGGACTTGAAAAAGCTCAATTATGCCACTATTTCTTCAAAGGTTAAGCCAGTTCTGGCACCAGTAATGCATGATGAGACAGGAAAAATGATTCCTCTTTCCAGACGTTTTGAAGACATCCGTACAGCCATCAATGAGCCACGGCGTATGTTTATTGGAACAATCGGTGCTGCCAATGTGGACACTGCCAGCAAATCAGTAAATCTGTCTAGTCGTCTTGAATTGTTAAGTCTAGCAAAACAGATGAATACTGCAGGTTCTTCTGCAAAAGACATTAAGCAAATCACTGGCTGGGAGATAGGAGCAGACAACAACTGGAAATACGAAACCGAAGATGTGAAACGCTTCGACTGGAATGGAAATATTCTCTACGAAAAGAATCATCCAGATTTCAAACGTTATATGGAACTTGTTAATAAAGACAACGAACATGTTTTTTGTGAAGGAGAAGCTTTACGCCCTAGCGAAGTAGAAGAGTATGACCGTCTTGCAGAGGAATATGGTGGATTAGATGGAAAGCTTGATAATCATACAACGTTGGATGCATATATAGATGCACCTGATGTTTTCGAAGCTTATCCTGAATTGAGGAATGTCAAGGTGGAATTTGAAGCTTTGAAAGGTAATGAAAAAGCTTGTTTCACCTCTGCCCACAATTATTTGGATCGTATTTTAGATGTAGATGACAGTGTAAAGTTTGGTGGAACCATTACAATTAACACCAATAAGTTAAACCGTTTCCAAGACGAGAAAGATATTCGCGGCATAATAGGACATGAGATTCAGCACGCAGTTCAAGAAATCGAAGGTTTTGCAAGAGGAGGAGCACCTCAAACAATCCGAAAGGAAATCCAGAAAAATGTAGCTTGCCATCAAGCAGAAAAGGATTTCATAGTTAGTAATCTCAAGCAATGGGCTGTATTGACAGATATGGCAAACCGTCTTGAAGCATCGACAGAAGAACTCCAGCGTGACGGAAAGGTATGGCAGGAAATTGGCCGCCGCCATTATTGGGATGCAATGAATGAGATTGACACATATCCAAACGAAAAGTACAAATTGGAAAATGAGTACGAAAAAGTGTTCGGAAAGGATTTTGATGATTTGGAAGTTGCAAAAAGCGGATATCATGTGAAGGAGGCTGCTATCGAGTTGCGTCGCCAAGCCCAAGTCTGCAAAGACGAGCTAACGACTTCTGACAAAATAACACTTAAGCAAATGACTATAATGGAAGAATCTTTAAAGAATAACAGCGACAACCAGATATACTGGAAGTTAGCAGGTGAAGTTGAAGCACGAAATACCAGTAAACGAGTTGGAATGACACCGTTACAACGCCGTAACACCTTGGCTTCGGAAACCGAAGATGTTGATCGTAAAGAGCAGATTGTAATCAAAGAAAGTCCGCAGAGAAACTACGTCACCTTATCTTCGCCTTCTACAGGTCGTTGGCACACAGCTGACAATGAACAGCGTGAGGCTTGTGAGGGATATGCCGAGTTGATCAGCAAGGCGATAAAATGTAATCTTGTGTGGAATGATGACTCGATTGGTAAGGCATACAATTTGAATGGGCAACCTTTCGATATAGGAGACTCATATATACTTTCTTTGCACTGCAACAAAAATGGCTACAACACCCCAATCTTTGCTACAGAGCAAGAAGTACGACAGCTCAATATAGGAGTATGGGAAAAAGCCATGCCATTTTCGCTCATAAAAAATGGAGAGGTGAAGAAGTTGTATAATATAGAGGATCTCAGTTCGTTTCCTCAAAGATTGGAAATCATCAAGCAAATTGAGGATAGAGAAACTATGAAGAAAGCTAAGGCAAATGCCTTGTCTGTTTTCCCTGTCGGGAAATATCCTAAATTGGATATGACAGTTAAGGAAGATGTACAACTTGATTACAATGAACGCAGAGATTTGGCAAAGAATTTACTAGACTATGTTCGTGGTAAAATGCCAGACTCCTATGAAGCAAAGAGCAAGGAAACTCTCGTTCGTAGTATCGCCATGGGAATGCTGGGGAATCTCTATGAGTTCCAATATTCAGAGAAGGTTCCAGGAAGTAATGGCTTGATTGCACGTCTAGAAAGAGATCCAGCCTTCAGTAAGGAAATTCTGGATAAAGCATCTGCTTCTGCTGCAAAAGTAAGCACTTTCGTAGAAGAGAACGTCCGGTCTTTCGGGGAAGACAAGAAGTTGGACCTTCGCAGTCTCACCCCCATCGATATGGATGTTGACGGAAACGGTATTGTTGAAAGCCAGGAAAATCTTGCAGCAGACAAGAAGCAAGGGGAAGATGAACCTGCTTCACAATCACAAGACACTTCCCATAAGCACAAAGGAAGAGTAGTATAATGTAGTTGTTTCCATCTTAGAGTGATACAAGCTCTAAGATGGAAACTTCATTTTATGAGAGAAAACAGAATATTTTTATTCCCAAAGTGATTTTTTTCATCATAAATGTAGTTTATTAGGAATATTTGCGTAACTTTGCCACCAAAATATAAAATAGTAAATGAGAAATATGAAAAAAGTTTTTTTAATGTTATTGGTAGTTATCGTCTGCATAAACAGTTATGCGGCTGATAACGCAGTGCAGCAGCGTAGAAACGTAAGAAAGGCACCATTTAAGAAGGCAAGTACAGTTAATGAGAATCAGCTGTCATTTTATGGAACTTCCCTCAATATGTCATATCGTAATTTTGCGAAGGCCTTGAAGGCTAAGAAATACAATGTCGTTGATGAAAGTTCATATTATACCAGATATAAAATAAGTGGTTCTGCTTTTGGTTTGTCAAATTGCAAAATAGAAGGTTTTCCATCAGATGAGAATTACATATACGGTGTTTTCGCAAGCAAAACCTTCACTTCACCAGAAGTTTTTCAGAATGCAAGAAGTAGTATATATAACTATTTGAATAAGGCATATCCTCATTATAAAGAGTATGACTATGATCTTATAGACGAAAATGGAATCCTTATAAATTATTGTCATCGGTCAATATATAATAAATCTAATGAATTTATTGGAGATTTTTTCATTACTTTTAAGTTTGTCTCCGATGAAAGAAAAATAGAAGTAACGATAAAAATGATAGATCACAAAAATAACGAAAAAGACAATGAAAATGATTCTAATTATGTAGAAAATGGAGAATATGATATAACAAAATTTACATCGTCGTTATTTGACAAGTGTATATTAGAAAAATATGAAGATTATCTCCGCTTTATTATAGAGAAAAATAACAAAAAATATAAGATTTTCGCTGTTGAAGACGATGCTTTTTACATCGTTGACTGTCTTGCAGACAATAATACAAGCTTAGCAGAAAAGAAAGAGTTGATGAAACGCTATTTTTCATCATTCAGACTGTCAGACAATTATTTCAAAGACTGTACATATAAGTATTTTAAGGAACTGCAGAGAGCTTATAACGAAGAGCAGATACATGCTGAAAACATCAAAAAGAAGAATGAAAAAGCTCTCCAAGAAGCCTTAGCAATAAGTTCACCTGGAGAGTATATCTTCCGTGCGATTGAGGGTTTGGACAATATCATAAAGTACAAGAAGGACGGCAGTTATGACAGACGTTATCAGATGTTCCGTAAAGCCTGGAACAGAGGCGTAGGCGGCAGTAGTAGCAGCGGTACCAACTGGGATGGTCTGAACGATGCACAGAAGTCCGTGATTCATCAGAACGACAATGCGAGATAGCAAAAAAACACGTCTGAAGGTGTACAGAGGGCACTTTCAGACGTATTTTTTATATTCAAAGTGATTTTTTTCATCATAAATATAGTTCAATAGGAATTATTTCGTACCTTTGCGAGCGATTTGGAGTGGTACACTTTTAAAATCGTATATACATTTTCATAAAAGCAGTACACTTAAATTACATATAATATACTAAGTTTAATAAATAGCATGGATTTATCAAAAGACTTCATATTACTCGATGGAGTGCCAAAAACTTTGCAGATTGATGCCATACAAAGGAATGACACAAATGGGTATAGCGTGTGTTTCAAGAACAGCGGACGCACATATAGATATGGACGTGACAAGGTGGTTTGGCTAAACAATCCAGAATGGAAAGACCCGACACAATGCAAGGTGCTTGTGGACGGCATATTAAAGAACGGCATCAGAGAGATATGGAGATTTGATTACAACGGACACTCCTGCTGGAGAGTCATCTACAACAATGGTTTTGTGCAGGAGGATGCAGCAGGCAGAATTGTTGTTACGCAATCTTGCCTCCAAGAGGTCGTGAGCAAGGATGTGTTTGTCTACATGAAGAATGTGTCAACCATCAACAAATTGGGTAAGGACGAACAGAACCCAAAGGGAACGTTGTCGAGTATTTATAATAAGATAAATTTTATTGCCGAAGACTTGGCTGCTGCCTGTTATCTCGATCCTGCAAAAAACAAACCAAAGAAATTGAACCATTATGACTTAATATATCCTTTCGGCTGCAATGCGAGCCAGAAGATAGCGGTGTCCAATGCTTTAGAGAATCAGATAAGCGTCATTCAAGGGCCTCCGGGTACAGGTAAGACACAAACCATCTTGAACATCATTGCTAATATCGTGAGGCAAGGTAAGACGGTGATGGTGGTGTCAAACAACAATTCTGCCACGGCTAACGTACTGGAGAAGTTGGAAAAATATGATATTGGTTTTATCGCAGCTTCTTTAGGCAACAAGGATAACAAGGAGTATTTCATAGCTAACCAACCTACCTTGCCACAGGAGTTGGGACAATGGGACCTGTCTTTGCAAGACAGCATCAAGAAAAAGAGAACACTGCATGATGCACTCAATCAACTTGACCGAGTATATGCATTGCAAAACAAATTGGCTGAATTGCGGCAAGAACAGCAAGCGGTAGAGCTGGAATGGGAACATTTCAAGCAAGAACAAAACATCTCGAAAAGTGAAGTTTCCTATCGTAGAGCAAACTCTACTCACGTCATCTGGCTTTGGCTGAAACTGCAGTCCATAGCCGAAGGTATGGATGTGAAACAGTTAGGCATATTCCAACGCATCAAGCTGTGGTGGATGAAACTGATGTGCAAATACAAATGGCACATACAGCTTAGCTTCGATGCTACCAATCTGCGACCACTGATAATAGAACTGCAAACTCTCTATTATGTCAATCGTCGCAAGGAACTTGCTGATGAAATAGCAGACAAAGGACAGCAGTTGCATACATACGATGCAAAGAGTCTGACACAAATGCTTACAGAAAGTTCGCTAACATTATTGAAGGCTTCACTGCATGACAAATATGAGAAAGGAAGAGTAGTCTTTGCTGATACAGATAACATGCGCCTTCATGCTGATGAGTTCCAAAAGCAATACCCTGTTATACTCAGTACCACTTTCTCATCAAGGTCGTGCGTGTTTGGTGATGCTCCCTATGACTATCTCATCATGGACGAGGCATCACAGGTGTCGTCCTATACAGGTACTTTGGCACTTACCTGTGCCAAGAATGCGGTGATTGTAGGTGATACGAAACAGTTGCCGAACGTGGAGACGGAAGAAGAGCGCATGAAGCTCAGAGAGATAGCAAAGCCATACAGCATTGCAGATGGCTATGACTGTGCCAAATACAGCTTCTTAGAATCGGTTCTGAAGGTTATCCCCAACATTACGGAAACGATGCTACGAGAGCATTACCGCTGTCATCCACGCATCATAAATTTCTGCAACCAGAAGTTCTATGGCGGCAATCTATTGGTTATGACGGAAGACAAAGGCGAAGAGAACGTGCTGTCGGCTTTCAAGACCACTAAAGGCAACCATGCAGTTGGGCTTTTCAACCAACGAGAGATTGATGTAGTGAAGAAAGAAGTGCTACCCACATTGGCAGATACAGGAAGCGTAGGTATAGTCACGCCTTACAACAATCAAGCGGATGCTTTCAACCGTCAACTGAATGATGTAAAGGCTGGTACCGTACACAAATACCAAGGGCGTGAAGAAGATGCAATCATCATGAGTGTGGTAGATAATCAGATTTCGGAGTTTGCCAATGATGACAGAATGCTGAATGTGGCAGTGTCGAGGGCTCGAAAGCGTTTTTCTCTTGTCGTAACAGGTAACGAACAAGAAAAGCATAGCAACATTACAGACTTACTTGAATATATCGCCTACAACAACTGTATAGTGACGGAGAGCAAATTGGCTTCCATATTCGATTATCTCTATGAACAATATACAGAACAACGAATGGCATTTCTCGAAAAGCATACGCAAATATCAGAGTATGCGTCAGAGAACCTAACTTATGCCTTGATTGGCGACATATTAGCATCCGATGCTGCCTATAGTAGTTTGAAAGTGTTGTGTCATATTCCATTGCGCCAAGTTGTAAAAGATACGTCCATGATGTCGGCAAAAGAATTGAAATATGCCTCCAACTATAATACACATTTGGATTTTCTCATAATCAACAAAGTGAGTAAGCTACCTGTACTTGCCATTGAAACGGATGGTTATTCTTATCACAATAACGAAACGGAACAACACCAACGTGATTTAATGAAAGACCATATTCTTTCAAACTATGGACTCCCACTTTTACGACTCTCAACAAAGGGCAGTGGTGAACGCAAGAAAATTATTGATTCATTGAGCACAATAGTCAATGAAGCATAAAATATTGATCAACTTGTATTTATGGTAAGTAACAGTCTTAGTTCTTAACTTTGATTGCAGTATATTCGTAAATACAGGAATCTTCCAGGCCTTTGAGGGTTTGGACAACAATAAAGTACAAGAAGGACGGCAGCTATGACAGACGTAGATGTTCCGCAAAGCCTGGAACAGAGGCGTAGGCGGCAGTAGTAGCAGCGGTACCAACTGGGATGGTCTGAACGATGCACAGAAGTCCGTGATTCAGCAGAACGACAATGCAAGATAGCAAAAACACGTCTGAAGGTGTACAGAGGGCACTTTCAGACGTGTTTTTTGTATTATCATCAAGAATGCCAATTCTTCTCCCCTACTAAAGCTCAAAAATCGACATAAAGTATTCTGGGTTTTCCAGATTCATCTAGCCTTAACAGACTACTCTTCACTTTCGATCCGAGATTTTTTTAGAGATACATCGGTCTAAGCGAGTTCCTCTGAGCCT